>Ga0335073_10000115_pt1 | contig 89277 bp, 84 predicted proteins | sample Lox_Sample_22_FD_207093 | JGI IMG/M metagenome (GOLD analysis project Ga0335073, IMG submission 207093) | Soil microbial communities from Loxahatchee National Wildlife Refuge, Florida, United States - Lox_Sample_2.2 | ecosystem: Environmental > Terrestrial > Soil > Wetlands | place: USA...
CAACGATTTTGTGCCTTCGCAAACTTCAGTGTCAATTTGATGCGCGAACGCGATTCTACGTCCCTCCGATACTTCGGAATCCCGACCACCAGTTGACGCATCTTAATTTAGGCGCATATCATCTTCGTTTGGCATTGCGCCGAACGAGTAGGAGTGGTCAGTCCAGTGAAGTCGGCAACTATGGATAAGAAGAAACTAGATAGCTTTAAAAAGCGATTAGAGACTCGGCAGCAGGAGTTGCGCCGCATGGTCTCGCGCACACAGCAAGATGGCCGCTCGGCGGACGAAGACACCGCCCAGGATATTGCGGATCGCGCTGCCAGCTCGTACACCAAGGAATTTCTCTTCCATCAGAGCAATAACGATCGTCAACTTTTGCAAATGGTGGAAGGCGCGTTGTCGCGTATCCGGGAAGGTTCATTTGGAGAATGCATCTCCTGTGGCAAGGAAATAAACTCGAAACGCCTTGAAGCGGTTCCTTGGACGCGGCATTGTATCGAATGTCAAGAAAAGCTGGAGCAAGGCCGTTTGGAAGAGGCTTCGACCTAGCGCTGCAAGAAGTTGTCTGAAAAGCCGCCTGCGTCCCGGCGGCTTTTCTTTTTGTATTACGGCGCGAATACTTCACTGTTTTATTTCTGGGACGAATGGCAGGGAAAAAGGTGCCAACTGCCATCCGGCCACGACGGCTCAGCTGATGCCGACCTTCCGTATGTCATCAGTTGTCACAATCTTGTAAACTCTCTCACTTTTTGCCGCTGGCCGCGTCTAATTGACCAATGACGTGTACTCGTGCGCGATCTGTTTCGTCCCGAAAACGAACATATTGTTCGCACTCGAACCCTGGAACAAACTCGATTGCATCTACGTAACTAGGACAGCCAAGGTGCGCGCTGCTAAGTACGGCTTGGGGCCAGAGGAAGTCTGGAGGCAGTCATGCAGGACAAGCGGAACGGCAATATCGGTCAGGGGAACGGTGACTCCCACGTACAAGAAGTAATCAAAACCGCTCATGAAGAATTGCGACAGCTCATGCGCCAGCGTGCCGAAGTGATGAAACGAATTGGCACGCTGAAGCAAACCATTGCCGGGCTGGCTAATTTGTTCGGCGATGAGATTCTGGGTGAAGAACTACTGGAGTTGATCGACCGCAAGAGTGGTGGCCGTCAACCGGGATTTACCAAAGCCTGCCGGTTGGCTCTGATGGAGGCGAACCAGCCTTTGAGTGTTCGCGAAGTCTGCGCGCGCATCCAGGAACGCTTGCCCGGCGTATTACTACGCCACAAGGATCCGCTGGCTTCCGTCACAACCGTGCTGAATCGCCTCGTAGAGTATGGTGAGGCGCGGTCGGTGGTCCGCGATAACGGGCGCCGGGCATGGCAGTGGGTCGCTGATCCAGCGCCCATCACGGCCGGAAACGGCCGGGTTGGCATGCAAATTTCTGGCGTATAGCAGTTCCGCGCAGGCAAGGCCATGGTCGTGACTCTTCCCAGGGTTACGCCTAACGCTTACCATGCCTCCACGTGCAAGGCTCGAAAGCTCCTCCACAAAGCTCACAAATATGAGCGCACAATTCGCCGTGCGCAAATATTTCCGCCTCTGATTTCTATTCCCAATTTCCTCTTTAACGCACGCCGCGTCGTGCTACGCCCAATCCCGAGATAAGGTGTTAGACTTTCAAGTTTTCCTGAGGAGGGAGTCTTCATCATGAACATTCAGCGCGTAGGAGTCATCGGCGCGGGGACGATGGGCAATGGCATCGCCCACGTTTTTGCCCGCGGCGGATATCAAGTTTTGCTGTGCGACGTAGAACAGCGATTTCTGGATCGTGCGCTAGAGACGATCGGCAAGAATCTCGACCGCGAAGTTGCAAAAAACAAGATCGCAGCCACCGACAAGATAGCCGTCCTCGGCCGCATTGAACCACTGTTAGAGCGCCGCGAACTCTCGGGCTGCGATTTTGTCGTGGAAGCAGCCAGTGAAAAATTTGATATCAAGGCCGACATTTTTCGCGACCTGGATCGTATGTGCCGTCCGGAGGTGGTGCTGGCGACGAACACGTCTTCAATCTCCATCACAAAACTCGCGGCACTGACCAAACGGCCGGAAAAAGTGATTGGAATGCACTTCTTCAATCCCGTGCCGGTGATGAAATTGGTCGAAGTGATTCGCGGCCTGGCGACTTCGAACGAAACTTTCCAGATCGTGCGGGACCTGGCGGTGAAGCTGGAAAAGACGCCGGTCGAGGTCAACGACGCGCCGGGATTCGTCTCGAACCGCGTTCTGATGCCGCTATTGAACGAAGCCATGTATGCGGTGATGGAAGGCGTAGCGACAGCCGATGCTGTGGATGAAGTGTTCAAGTTGGGCATGGCGCATCCCATGGGGCCGCTGACGCTCGCAGATTTCATTGGGCTCGATGTTTGCCTCGATATCATGCGCGTGCTACTGGATGGCTTAGGCGACCCCAAATACCGCCCGTGTCCCCTGCTGATCAAGATGGTGGATGCGGGGTGGCTGGGCAGGAAAAATGGTAGAGGGTTTTATAAATACTAGTTCTGGGTTTGCCTGGTGGGGGAGGGCGGGAAGGACTGGACGGGCGAGACGTATCATGCCAGCGAACGAGCAAAAGCCGCAAGGGGCAAGGCTTCTGTAGATGATTGACTCTGCGCAAAACGGCTAACTATGCAAGCTTCTGCACATTGGAGAGCTTGTGTGAGAATCTATCGCCCATTGCTGTACCAGATCGAGCCCGGAGTGCGGAAATTCAGCCCTTCGCCCCAAACCACCTGTGTGTGCCCGAGATTATCAATGGCGAGTTCGAAGTAATCCCCGAACGGGAAGCTGAAGCCTCTAGGCTTGATGTAGCGATAACCTGTCACGAAGCTGGATAGCTTCGACTCTTCCGACCAGGTGGCGCCGCCATTGGTTGAGCTTCGATAGAACGTGTTCCAGAGCGGACCGTTGCGAGTGTCCATCCAGGCAATGCGTAGATCGCCTGCAGCACCGGCGACTAGAGCGGGGAACGCATGCTCTGCGCCTGCTCGCGCCTGGGATACTTCGCTTTTCGCGGACCAGGTTTCCCCGGCCGTGGTCGAAGAAGCAAAATAAACTCGTGCGGGACTCTTATCTTCCTTGCCGGCATTCCAGAGAGCGTACAAAACTCCAGCTTCATCGGAAGACATGGTGATTTGGGCGCCGAGATATCCCCATTCGCAATGAAACGCCGAACAGTCGGGCGGCGCGCCGGAAGTGTCCATCAGATTCGTCACCCAAGTCGAACCGCCATCCACCGATTTGCTCATGAAGAGGTTGACATGGCCCTTGGCACCGTCGTGGCGAGTGTATCCTGCCCAAGCGACGAACACGTTGCGATCAGGATCCACGGTGGCGCCTCCCGCGAGCGCGCGAAAGAGGTGAGCAGGTGGATTCACGTCGGAAGTGCTGAAAGTGAACCCGCCGTTATGCGAGGCGGCAACACGCATGTCGTGCTCGCGGTTGAAGGCCAGATAGACGTCTTGCCCGCGCACCGTCAGGATCGGCTTATCGGCGTCTTCGCTGCCGCGATCGGCCACGGTAAGCGACCAGCTCTGTCCAAAGTCGGCGGACTTGGCAACGATCGCTTCGGTGTTGTTTGTCTGCAGCCAAGCTGCATAAACCGTGCGATGGTCTACCGGATCGACCACGATCTGCGGATCGAACTGGCCTGTCGAATGAGAACTAATCTCGCGCGGGTCTTCCCAGGTCTGCCCATTATCAGTGCTTACCACCAGGGTCATGGAGGGTAAAGAACACTTATTGCAACCCGGCACCTCGCCATATTGCGGATACAGAACGTAAACGTGTCCAAATCCGTCGGCAGCAATCGCCGGCTCCCACTGATCGCCTTCTTCGAAGCCAAGCCGAGCTTGCGGCGCGAATGCAGGGCCGGCAGCGACCGCCGCCGACGCAAATAGCATCGCGAACGACAAGGCAATAACCGTCTTGAGCATTCTCATGGGGTGAAAAAGCGGCGGCACAGAAAGCCTCGGCCTGGGCTGGGGGCTAGCTCCATCAAAAGTCTATTGGCAGATAAGCTCAACGTCAATTGAAAAGCTGCGTAAACTCCGATGCGCCTATTACTTGCAGTAGTTGTATTGTTGCTCGATTAACGGCTGTTACTTTTCTGCGGGCTCGTTCATCCAATACAATCAATACTTTGAGGGAGGAATCATGGCCAAAGCAATTTTTGCAGCCGGTTGTTTCTGGGGAGTGGAGGCAACATTTCGGCAAATTCCAGGAGTGATATCGACCCGCGTTGGCTACACCGGCGGCAACTTCAACAATCCCACGTACAAAGACGTTTGCACCGACCGTACTGGTCACGCCGAAGCGGTAGAGGTAACCTACGATCCGGCGAAGGTCAGCTACGACAAGCTGCTGCAGGTTTTCTGGGAGAACCACGATCCCACGCAGTTGAACCGACAAGGCCCCGACTGGGGCACGCAGTACCGCAGCGCGATCTTCTTCACCAGTCCTGAGCAGGAGAAAGAAGCCAAAGCTTCAAAAGAGGCGCTAGCGACATCGCATCGCTTCGGCAAACCAATCGCTACTCAGATCGTCCCTGAGGCAACTTTCTTCGAGGCCGAAGATTATCATCAGCAATATCTCGAGAAAAAAGGTCTGGCGAGCTGCCACATCAAAGCGTAATTGCCGGTCTCAGATTTCTCCGAACAGAAATAAGGCGAGCAGTCCCAGCAAACCGCATGCGGCGCTCGCCCGCGTCATCCATTCCGGATTCACGAACGACGGATTCAGTTGTGCAAGATCCACATTTCTCATCAGGGCGATGAGCGCCGGATCGCCATAGGCTCGGCCATCCCGGTCGATTGCAACCGTGTGGTGTGTGCGAATCGCATCAAGGATCGCGCCTTCAGAATTATCGTGCGCAAAAATAAAAGTTCGGCATATCCCCATCGGCCCGGTTCCGTGATAATCAGAGTCGCCGATTGCGGCAAGTTGCGCGCGGTCGAAGAACTGCTGCACCTCGCTATATCCACGAGTGGTGGCGTAGATGAGCGGATGCTGAATCTCCGCACCGTCCAGCTTGCTGAGAGCCGCCGCGTCGTACGCCGGCCAGTAAAATTTGCGTGGATGGGCGGCGATAGCAACACCTCCCTGACGATGAACTTCATTGATGGCGCCGGCAGCCGACTGTCTCCATCCGATTTCGTCGTGAATTCCGATCGCGAGTAAATGGTAACGCGGCGTCACGACCTCTTCGCCAATAAGAACTGTGGGGCCCCCGATGCGCTCGGAAAACCAGCGGCCAATGTACGCGACCCAAACGTGATTGTGCGGTGTCATCGCGATGACATCCAATCCATCATGACGGGCTTCGAGCACGGTGTCCCAAGGCGCAAGCGTTCCCCAACTCAAAGGAAAACTGTGGACGTGGAAATCGGCGGTCAAAACTCGGTAGCTGTCCAGAGATATGGGAGCGTGGGTGTGGGGAACGTCCGATAGCGTGCCGAGACTTATGGCAACAAGAAGAGACACCAGCGAGATTAAACGACCGAGGCTCATAGGTGCAGAATTCTTGTAAGCTCAGGCGCTAGCGGATCGGCGCCGAAAATGAGGATGCCCAGCGTCCAAGAAACTGCTCGCTGCACACACAGGTCAAACGCAGACTGGGCACGGCCTCGATGAAACACTTCCCGGAAAAAGCAATAATCAATCGATGCTGACCACGCGATGGCTACTATGAATGTCGGCCAGATGAAGCGCGGGGCTGTCCAGAAAAACGCATGATCGGGAGATGCAAATGCCCAGATCGAAGCATACGCCAGCAGCCACAGGATCCAAGGACCATGACTCATGAAGAAAAGATCCACTGCGCGAGAGAACGGAATGTCATACCTGCGGCGCCATGTAGCACTTAATCCCGCAAACTCAACCAGTGGAATGAAACTCATGTTGATAGCGCCGGTGATCATCAGCCGTAGCGTGAGCCGCTGCGAGGCAATCAGAGAAACCATGCTGGCCAGGAACAGCGCCAGAAAAAGAGGTCTGCGAACAAGCTTCCATTTGCCCGAGCTACCACCCTTTTGCCCAAGCTCCCGATAGGTCGCAGATGGCCGGAGGGTCACACGCGCATCGGCCGACCACACTTGGGTCATTGGCGCGGAAGGGGCTTCGCTTGTCACCCAATCACGATAGCGCAAAAGACGGAATTCAGTGTTGATGTGCCATCAATCCAGGCCGAAAGCGCAGAAAAATGTGGAAGGACACGGGATTGTTTCCATATGTCGCATCGAGCGACTCAGGTTTCGAATAAAAGGTTACATCCGCGCCCAGTCCAATCTGGGCTTTGCGATTGTGCACCAGATCACGAACCCCGCCGAATGTATAAGCGCCGATGCGATAGGTTGGATGACCGGGCAGATTTGGAAAGAGCTCGTCTTTATCGACAAGTTCGAGGCGGGTGTAGGCGTAGTTTCGCTCGAGGAAGTTCAGAGTGGATTCAAACGTGTAGCCATTCAGCGGGAAATTTTCGAAAGTCTTCTGGACTCGTCCCCAGATGAGTGAAGTCGCCCAATTGCCCTTTGCCAATGGCCGATTGTATTCCACCGATGCACTCTGCCGAGTCTGGTCGCCCGGCTCAAGCGCCTCCGGATGAATCAGCTTTCCATAGCTGTATTGCGCCACCCAATCTCGCGTAGGCGCGACGCTGCCCCGGAATGACCAGGAATCGAGGGGCGCCAGTTGAATGCTCCAGCGCTCCTCGTTCGGCTCGTGGCCGTTAAAAGCAGACGCCTCCAGTTTGAAGCGATCGATGATGAAACCGGTGGTGACTACTCCAAAACTGGTATGCGTGGAATCCTGCAGATGATGGCTGAGCGGGGCCGCAGGATTTTCTGCGGCGGAGGCGCGATGCAAATACATGACAGGTCCGAGTGCAGGCTCCGCTGACGGCCCCCCATAAAGCAACCAGGAAACTTTTTCATTGATCGGGAGGGTATAGGTTGCCGCCAGCTCTGCGAACACGTTATGCGGATGTTGATGATCAACCAAGGGCCCTCCGTGATAGGTTTCACCCGTCTGAAATAATTCCGGGAAACCGGGATGCGGCGACGTGAGTGACTCAGCCGAGAGCATCTGCCGCAGCAGGAGTGTGCCTCCCCAGAGTTTATGCTGCTCCATAAACATCGCGTAGTTCACCGATTCAGCTTTTCCTTCTCCCCGCGGTCCGCCTTGCTGGTTGTAATCGATAAAGATTGTTCCATGCACCATGAATTGCCAGTCTCCCTGCGTGGCCATCCACGTCGGCTCGGTAACAGATGCGGGCTGCCACGCCGTGCCCGACGAGGCATGGAACGAGGGCAGGAACGTTAAATTGGAAATCATCCCAGACATTCCAGTTGGCATTTGATCGCAACTGCTCTGCCCCAGGGAAAAGGTCGAGCAGAGCAGTGCAGAAAAGCATACGAGCAACGCTCTCAAGTTTCCTCCCAAATTGCGTGCAATCATTCGCGATGAATGCCAAGCGCACGAATCCAGCGCTTAGCGGCAAACCAAGGAGAGGAAACGATCAGATGCGGAGAGAAACAGGCAATGGAGGACTGTCGGAGACAAGCGGAGTCGGCGGAATGCTCACATCGGTAAGAGAAGCCGTCGGAGACGCAGAATCCAAAACTGAAGACATTTGACCCGATGCTGCATGCAAGTTAAAGATCCGTTGCAGTGCCGCAGTGTCGTGCCCGCTCTGGCAACATGTGTAGCTGGCGGGTTGGGATGGCATTCTGTCGCTATGCTGATCGCAGCCAGCAGTCTGAGACGGCTTTTCGAAAGCCGATGCCTGAGCCATCGCCGGCAGCGCGATAATCAGGGCCAACAAGATCCAAGCAACGGGTTTCAGGCAGTACCGCATGTGATTTTCGTAGTTATGAGCCGGTGATCTTTAATCGCAGCTCATCAGGAATACGCTCGCGAATTTCCGCGGGCAGACGATCATGCACGTGGCGCGCTCCGATCTTGGCTGCGTCCACCACAACCATCGGAGCCGGGGTCGCCACTGCCACAATCAGCCAAATCAGCGCGGATAGAACGAAGCCTGCGAGGGCGGCAATCTCCAGCCAGAACGCGTTGCGCGGACCAAAGTGCCGGATCACGCCAAAGGCCAGCAGGAACATTCCTGCGGAGAGGGAAGCCAGCGCGATCAAGGAAATATCGATGGTGCGATGCAATCGCTGGCGGCTGCGGCAGCGTTCGCAAGCGGTAAAGTGTTCTTCGTAATCGCCGCGCATCTCCGGCGCGATGCCGGAAATATCGTAGCGCCAGCCCGCTAAGATCTTGCCAACGATCGGGTCAACGCACTGACTCATAGAGATTGCATCAGCTTATAAGCGGATCGGCTGCAGAGCTTCCGCTTGGGCCGCTAACATTACTCGATTGTGAAGTAACGTGCAGCGGTTGCCTAGCGCCCTTTCCGCAGCTTTTCGCGCAACTTCCGGGTGGTTATTCTGTTCGGATAGATGCGCCAGCACTATGTAGGATGCATATCCATCATAGTCGTTGGCAAAAAAATCTGCGAGCGCTTCATTGGACAAGTGCCCCACCCGGCTCATGACCCGCTGTTTTACTGACCATGGATATGGCCCAACCCGCAGCATCTCAAGATCATGGTTCGATTCAAGTACCAGGACATCGCAAGCCCGCAAATGATCGCGCACACTGACCGGCATGTAACCGAGATCGGTGGCGATGCCAATCTTCGCGCCTTCGACGCGAAAGGTGAATCCCACTGGATCGACGGCATCGTGGGGAATCGTGAAAGGCGTGACTTCGATGTCTCCGATCTGAAAGCGGTGTCCCGCAGAGAAAACTTCCAGCTTTGCCAGAGACGGCCTTTCTCCTCTGGCATCGCGGATCGCGCGGGACCACGTCAGATGAGTCGCGCCCGTCATAAATACAGGAATATTGAGTTTCTTCGCCAGTACTACTAAGCCATAGATGTGATCGGAATGCTCATGCGTGATGAGTATGGCGGAAAGCGAATGTGGGTCTTCGCCGGCGGCGCGCAAGCGCTTGAAGGTTTCACGACAAGAGATGCCGGCATCGACTAACAGCCGTGTTGTCGAACTTTGCACGACGGCACAATTTCCTCGGCTGCCGCTGGCCAGCACCGAGAGACAAGTTGCCATGCCCGTCAGCATACTCGTTCCCGATGTGGAAACGCGATAACTTTCTTGATGGCCCGAGACCTTTGAGGATCGCGATCATGCGGGACGGGAGTGACCTATTTGGGAACAACGCGCCAGTCCTCTCCGCGCGTTTATCCAACTGAATCGATGTCGCGGGCGTCCGATAATCCACCTTGTGACTGAGCGAACGGCAAAACACGCACCGCTTGCGTCTAAAAATTGGTAGCATCGGTAAAGCGATAGGCGAGATGACGGAGCGCGGCCTCCAATCCGAAATAGAAGAATCTTTGCGGGCACAGGCTAAGGAACTCTTCCGCAACAGCCGGGCGGAAGAGTTTGGCTTGACGGAAGAGGTGTTTCTTCGCATTCTCGCTGAGATTGTCGCCAAGTATGCGGCCTCGGCGTCGGCGAAGGAAATCCATGTTTTTTGCGCCAGTTTGCGAATCGAAGAACTGGCCTTGGCGCGCGCCTGTGCCGCGGGACATGAACCGGCGTGGGAAGTTTTTCTGACACGCTATCGCGCCAAACTGTATGAAGTCGCCATTCACATTGCCCGCGAAAGCTCAGCCGGGCGAGAGTTGGCGGACTCGCTCTATGCCGACCTGTACGGCACAGCACTGCGCGATGGACAGCGCGTCTCCAAACTCAGCTTTTATACCGGACGCGGTTCGCTGGAAGGTTGGCTGCGCACGGTTTTGGCGCAGGAGTATGTCAACCGCTATCGCCGTCAGCGTCGGTTGGTGAGCCTCGATGAGGAGGCCGAGGAGGGTGCGCAGTTCGCTGCGGCCAACCCGGAGCCAATTGCGACCTTGGATCCGCGGGTTGAAGCTGCCACCGACGAGGCGATCGCCGAGTTATCGCCTGAAGATAGATTCGTCTTGGCGGCCTACTACCTCGATTCCCGTACCCTGGCCGAAATTGGGCGCATGTTGAAGGTCCACGAATCGACTATCAGCCGCAAGCTGGACAAACTAGCTAAGTCACTGCGTAAGCGCATCTTGACCGGGTTGGAAAAGCGGGGGATGAGTCGCCGCCAATCGCAGGAAGCGCTGGAAGTCGACGTCCGTGACCTGCAATTAAGTTTGCGAGAGAAGTTGCAAGAAACTGCGCAACCCTCGTTCTCCAAAAAGAAGGCGGAAGCGCCAGCAGGGGAAAGGTCAGGATAGGCGTTCTTGCAATGACGGGCGTACCAAATATCGTAACCCGGCGGCTGCAGGCGATGGCCAAGCCGGACGTTCACCCGGGTCCGGACTTACTTGCCGCCTTTGTCGAACGATCGCTCGCGCAATCTGACCAAAACGATATCTTGCGGCATCTCGCAGAATGTTCAGAATGCCGGGAAATCCTGGCCTTCTCTGTTCCTGAGCAAATTGATGTTACAGAAACCATCCGGGTTCGCCCGAGCTGGTCCTCTTGGCCCGTGCTGCGATGGGGAGCGGTTGTGGCGTGCGTCGTAGTCGTCGGTGCGGCCATCAGCTTGCACTATGAGTCATTGACTACGCCCCACCAGGGCTCGTTGCCGACGAGTGACGTCGCCGTCGTAAAACCGGAGCCAATGGCGGCTTCCAAGGCTGCGTCGGTGGACACGCCCGTGCGCGAGGCTGAACCGGCCTCAGAGCCTCGGAGTTCCGCTCTGCCGTCCATTAAGGGCAACCTGTCGAATTTGCAAGGAGACCGGACTTCTGGCGCCGCGAAAGCATCGCTGCCGCAACCGCAGGGAACTCGCTCAGTCCCCGGTGCCACGCCGTTGTCCGCGAGTGCGCAACCGCCAGAGAGCGCTCTGAATATTCCCGGTCGCGCCAAGGATAACGATGAAGGCGGGCAATCCGCGAATGCAAAACTCGACGCAGCGCTGGGCACGGGAGCTGAGACGTCCTCAGCGATGACCGCACGGGCGGCTGTCGTTCCGGCGAACGTAACTCCCCGTTGGACTCTTACTGCGGACGGGATGCTGCAGCGCTCGATCGATTCCGGAAAAACTTGGGAAACGATCCTGGTCGCCAGCCCCGGCGTGCTTCGCGCGCTCACTGCCAACGGTTTAGATATCTGGGTCGCGGGCGCGAAGGGCGCTCTCTATCATTCAATAGATGCGGGACAGCGCTGGATGCAGGTGCAGCCTGCAGCCGATGGCTCGGTCCTTACGGCCGACATTACCGCCATCGAGTTCGACGATCTTCGGAACGGCACCCTAACGACCGCGGATGGGCAAACCTGGACCACCGCCGACGCCGGGCGAAGCTGGACGCAGCAGCAGTAAACGGCGTCCAAAGCTATTCTTTGCGAGCAGAGAATTACCCTTCAACTATCCTCGGATTACCAAAGTGACGTTTACACTACCGGACGCGAAGGCTACCATCCGACAGTAGTTTGGCAGTTCTGGGGGAGGGCTGCCGAGGCGTCCTGGACATGCGTTCGGGGCGCTTTTTTTTTGGCTCTAGAAGTCCCTCTTTGCAGCAGCGTTCGACTGGCCACCTACCTGGTGTGTCGCAGCTGCACTCTTATTTCGACGACATTTCCCGAAAGCGGTAGCAGGGCGGGCTTTGCGACTAAAGCTACTGCGCTGCATCCAATAAAAATGCTAGGATAATCGGTCGTAAGGTTATCGCAATTTATAGGTTTCGCCCGGGGCACGTCCCAAATGCGGGCGCGCCAATGGAGGAAACGAATGGCAGGAAACATAACGGAAAACGCAGTAAAGAACGGCATTGTTGAAGTAACCGATGCCAACTTCGATCAGGATGTGCTGAAGTCGGAGACGCCGGTTTTAGTGGATTTTTGGGCGACCTGGTGCGGCCCATGCCGCGCTATCGCGCCCATCGTGGAGGAGTTGGCCAAGGACTATCAGGGCAAGGTGAAAGTCGGCAAGATGGACGTGGACCGCAATAGCGCGACACCGATGCGTTACGGCGTGCGCGGCATCCCTACGCTGCTGGTCTTTAAAGGCGGCCAGGTGAAAGAGCAGATCGTCGGTTACGTTCCAAAGGAAAAGATTCAGGAAGCCCTCAATAAGCACCTCGGATAACGTCGATACTGAGTAGTAGATAGAAACGCCCGGTTTCATGCCGGGCGTTTTGCTTTGCTGAACTAGCGCCGGCTACGGGTGTTAGACCGAGAGCTCCTCAATATTTTCGCAGCACCCCAATGACTCGCCCTTGAATGTCTACGATTGCCGCCGGTTTGATGATCGGCTGCATATTCACATTCGAGGGCTGCAGGCGAACGTTATCGCCCTCGCGATAGAAGCGCTTGAGGGTCGCATCGCTGCCCTCAACTAGCGCGACCACGATGTCGCCGTTGTGCGCCGTCTTGGTTTTCTCTACCAGGACGTAGTCGCCGCTTAAGATGTGTTCGTCCTGCATGGAGTCACCGCGTACCTCGAGCACAAAAACCTCTTTCGACCGCACAAAGTCGCCGAGCGAAATCGTCTCCGGATTTTCGATGGCTTCGATCGGCTGGCCTGCGGCAATCCTACCCAGCAGCGGTAATACCATAGTCGTGTTCACGCTCATCGCCTGCTTTAGGCGTCCCTTCGGAGGAAGCAGATCAATCGAGCGAGAGCGGTTGTAGTCGCGGGTCAGCAGACCCTTCTTCTCCAGGTTTGTGATGTGCTTGTGAACTGTGGCCAGTGAATTCAAGCCCATGCCTTCACGGATTTCGTCATAGGAGGGCGAATAATTGTGCTTCTGCACGAATTCGGAGATGAAATCGTAAACTTGCCGCTGCCGTCGAGTGATCGCCATGATTTTATTGTAGGCGAACGGAAGGCGAAGTCAAGCGCAGAAAAATGACCTATGCGGGAACCGCTACCTTCGGTGCGGAAGTCGCTCCCGAAACCATTCCTTCCAGCTCTCCGGGAAAGCCGAAACCTTTAGGGCGCGATGAATCAAGCTCACATCGTCTGTGTTGTAGATTTTCGTGACATACAATCTGTTGATTGCCGATATTGATACAGCGCCGGTACCGCGCGATATCAGGCGAATTTCGTCTCCTGCGCCAACCTCGCCCTCGCGCACAACAGCTAGATAGAATCCACAGCGTCCGCTGGCCAGGAATCGCTGCACCATGCCGTCATTCTGAAATCTTATGCCGAGCTTGTAGCAGGGCATGCGTGGCTGAGTAACCACTACTTCTGCAGATCCGATCGCAAATTGATCGCCCAGGTGAACAGTGTCTTCGAGCATGCCGTCGACAGTGAAATTTTCCCCAAAAACCGCCAGCGGCAAATCCCGATTCGGCAGTTCTTTCTTCCAATAGTCGTAGTGAGCAATGGGATAACAATAAACGGCTTTGAACTCCCCGCCGTGAACGGTCAAGTCCGCCTGGCGGTCCCCATCCAGATTGAGTTTGCGCAGTTCGACCCGGCCGGGGAGGGGCTGCTTGAAAATCCCAGTCTTCACCATTTCATCGTGCCATGGGACGTTTTTAGGAAGCCCGACGTTGACGGAAATTAGCTTCATCATCGCTTTACAAGAAAGGACTCCCGTCGGTGCTATGAGGTTGCAAAAAATCGGAACGAGCTTCATGGAAACTGCGTAGATTACAGCGTGACCCTACTTCGAATGAAACACCTGACGTCGTTCCTTTTAGTTCTATTGGCCACTACGCCACTATTTGCAAAGCCCCAAGCCGTTTCCGTCCCATTCATCACTAACTCCGACGGCATGGTGATTGTGCCTGCGACACTTGCCGGCACTATTCCAATTCATGTCATTCTCGATACCGGAGCGGGATTGGATGTAATCGCACCCAGCCTGATTGAGAAAGTCCACGGCAAGCCTGCCGGGCAGTTCACCGGCTTTCGCATGAGCGGCGAGCGCCTGAACCTTTCCCTGTTTGTCGTTCCTGAGTTGTCTGTCGGCCCCTTGATAAAAAAAGACGCGCTGGTTGGAACCTGGGACCTGCTAGACCAACTTCATATCGACGGAATCATTTCAGCCAGCGATTTTCGCCAGCAACCCTTTACTTTAGATTTCGTCAATAAGCAACTCGTTTTTGAAACAAAGAAAACCTTAAGCAAGCGCAGATCCCTCGGAGTGTCGTCGCCCCTGCAGTTAGATGATCAACGAGGGATCACCCTGGATCTCTTTTCGCGATTTAGGCTTGGTACGCAAACTGGACAATGTGAGATCGATACCGGGAGCCCGAAGGCGACAATTAGCCTGCGCTACATGACCTCTCTCGGCATCGATAAAGATGGGAAAGATGTGAAGAAGCAGGAGCGCCGCAACGCAGCGGGAGCTGGCGAGGTCCGCTACTGGACCGCCTTGGCCGAGCTCTCGCTCTCCTCTGCACCTCAGGTCAATCTGTCGCCAGCTCGCGTATCGTTCTCCGACATAATCTACGACTGCGTCGTCGGGGTGGATTTCTGGAGCGCTCGCGCGGTCACCTTCGATATTCCTGACCGTCAACTCATCGTCTCTGCTGCCGGCAGGTAGCTTCCGATCAAATCGAGTTCATGGGGCGTTATCCCGAAGGGCCGCGCTTTCACCAGCGGCCCGAGGGATCTCACGACAAGAAGACTAAGGTGCTGTGAGATTTCTCGCTTCACCAGTGAGGACTCTAGGCTTCGGAATGACCCGTAGTTAAGCGCGCCCCGATCAACTGAACCACATACTGAGGGCTAGACCCCAATGACTGAAATCTTGCCCTTCATTTAAAATTCTTCTGTTATGAACAAAGTGGTCGCGAGTGCGGACGCAGCCGTCGGCGACGTGTTTGACGGTGCCGTCATTATGTTCGGCGGGTTCGGCTTGTGCGGGATCCCGGAGAATCTGATTCGCGCTCTGGTTCGCAAGGGCGTGAAGAATCTCACTACCATCAGCAATAACGTTGGTGTCGACGGGTTGGGGATGGGGTTGTTGCTCTCGGCAGGACAGATTCGCAAACACATCGGAACCTACGTGGGCGAAAACAAACTGCTCGAGCAAATGGTGTTGCAGGGAAGAATAGAACTCGAGCTAGTGCCACAAGGAACATTTTCCGAACGCATTCGTGCTGGAGGCGCGGGCATCCCAGCTTTTTTCACGCCCACCGGCGTGGGCACCGTTGTGGCTGAAAACAAGGAAACCCGCGAATTCGACGGTCGAATATACCTTATGGAACACGCACTCAAAGCCGACTTCGCGCTGGTGAAGGCGTGGAAGGGTGATAAGTGGGGCAACCTGGTGTACCGTAAGACGGCGCGAAACTTTAATCCCATGATGGCTGCGGCCGGAAAAGTCACCATCGCTGAGGTCGAGCAGTTGGTCGAAGTCGGAGAACTGGATGCCGACATGGTTCATACCCCGAGCGTGTTCGTAAACCGGATTTTTCAAGGCGAGTTGTACGAAAAAAGAATTGAGAAGAGAACCGTGAGGAAGGCATCGTAGGTGGCTTTTGGCTACTGGCCAACGACCAACGACGAACGAAAGGAATATGAATAAAGCAGGTAAAGATGTCGAAAAGCGTGAACGCATTGTGAAGCGTATCGCTCGCGAATTGCGCGACGGCTATTACGTCAATCTTGGAATCGGCATGCCCACGCTGGTTGCGAACTACGTGCCGCGCGGCATGGATGTGATCCTGCAAAGTGAAAATGGCATGCTCGGCATTGGCCCTTATCCGATCGACGGACAGGAGGATTCCGATCTGATCAATGCCGGGAAAGAAACCGTGAGCGAAATGCCGGGAACGGCGTATTTTTCGAGCGCCGATTCCTTCGGCATGATTCGCGGATCGCACATCGATCTCAGCGTGCTCGGAGCCATGGAAGTCGATGAGCAGGGTAATCTGGCCAATTGGATGATCCCGGGAAAAATGGTCAAAGGCATGGGCGGCGCGATGGATCTGGTAGCGGGGGCGCGGCGCGTGATCGTGGCCATGGAACACACCACAAGAGAGGGTCAGCCCAAAATCTTACATAGATGCACGCTGCCGCTTACCGGCGTTCATGTCGTAGACACGATTGTCACCGATATGGCTTTGATCCAGGTAACACCGACAGGTTTGGTGCTCGAAGAAGTCGCGCCAGGCCTCACTGCCGATGACGTGCAGCACGCGACGGAACCCAGGCTGATGCGAAGCCCAAATCTAAAACTGATGGAAGGCTGACCACCCGCGATTCGTTCTCTGTGTGCCCTGTGTTTTAGGCCTTACTGGCTGCCAGCTGCGGTTTTCAATTTCGTTGAATCGAACTCATCGCCTTTTTTCCAGGTGATCAATTTGTTCTGCGCCGCAGCTTCCCATCCCAGAGCAAATCCGAAGCGCGCCATGGCGGCATCACCGGTGAAGTCCATGTTGGCGTGATATTCATCGCTCGGCTGATGGTAGCGATTCGCGGTAAAGTCATCGGCCTGCTGCTCACCCCAAAGCGCATCGTGTCCTTTGTACTTCACCCCTTCGTTGATCGAAAACGAAGGAATGCCAACTCGCGCCAGGCTGAAGTGGTCGGAGCGATAGAAGTTTCCCGCTTCCGGACGCGAGTCGGGGCGAATGGCCAAGCGGAAGGTTTTCGCCATGCATTGGACGGTGGGATAAAACGTCGTCCGTTCCGCGCCTGAGACCTCGACTTCCTCCGGCGAGCCTAGTGGCGGCACATCGTCGTAGTTCAGATCGAGACTGATTTTGTCGGCCGCAATCGGCAGATGCTCGGCCAAATACGCTGAACCGAGCAGCCCCTGCTCCTCGGCAGTCACAGACACGAACAGGATCGAGCGGCGCGGCCGCTGCGGTGCCTGGGCATAGGCACGCGCAACCTCGAGCAGAATGCCGCAACCCGTCGCGTTATCGCTGGCACCATGGTAAATGTTGTCTCCCGGCATGTCTGGGCGAATTCCCAAGTGATCGTAATGCGCCGTATACATGATCGCTTCGCTCTTAAGATTCGGGTCGGAACCCGGCAGCATGGCAATAACATTGTTCGACTCGAAGTGTCGAACCTTGCTGACCATGTGCGCTTTCAATTTCACCGGCAGAACGACGGGATGAAAATCACGCGACCGCGCTTTCGCAAGCATCGTCTCAAGATTCAGATTTGCAGCTTCGGCGAGTTCACGAGCGACGTCGAACTGGATCCAGCCAGCCACTTTCAGAGCAGGGTTGCCGTCGAGCTTTAGGAACGATTTTTCGCCGGAATTGGAGTTACGCACGACATCCCAGGGATAGCTGGCCATGTCGGTCTGATGAATGAGAATGGCGCCGACCGCGCCTTTGCGAGCCGCTTCTTCGTATTTGTAGGTCCAGCGTCCGTAATAGGTGAGTGCTTTACCACCGAAGAATCTGGGGTCGTCGGATGGGGGCTCGTTCACCAGCATCAGCACGACCTTTCCCCGCACGTCTACGCCCTTGTAATCGTCCCAGTTGTATTCCGGAGCATCGATCCCGTAGCCGACGTAAACAATGTCCGTGTCCACATCGGATTTGGTTTGCTGGGTCTGGTCGTATGCGACATATTGATCGAGTGGCTTCAGGTGAATCGCAGCGCCGCTGGCGGGCACGAATGAAAAGCTGGTTTCGGGAGCCGGCGTGATTCCAACCAGCGGGACCTTCTGCATATAGCTCCCGTTGTCACCGGCTGGCTTTAACCCATAAAGGGCAAACTCGGTTGCCATATATTGAGCAGCCAGATCTCCGCCGCGCTGCCCCGTGCCCCGACCCTCGAGCAAATCGCTGGAAAGGAACCGCACATGGGTGCGAATCCGCTCGGCATCGATTTTCTGCATGGCAGCGAATGCCGTGGCAGGCAGATGGACCCATCCATCGGTCGAAGGTGTCTGCGTCATAGCCGCGGATATTAGCCCGAAAACCAAGCAAATTACAAATGCAGTTTTGCGCATCAAAGGCTCCGAAGAGATTCCCTCTATTCTAGAGAGAACTACGCGGAACAAGGAGAAACGATGGACTGACCGCTCAGGTAGGAAAATAGCCCTATGTACCAATGTCCCTTCGTACTCTAGCCTGGCTGCAGATTTTGCCGACTTCACGCCCGCGACCGCGGGCTTAGTTTTTCGACCCTCAACCCGCACGGAATTCTGGGATATCCTCCCCCGCTTGAAATACAGGCTTAGCGCCTTGACTGGTTTCTTGCGCTGCCCTTCGATTGACATCGTCGATCTCTTTCCGGCTCCACCCTACGCTTGAGATTTCGATCTCTCCGTCCTGCGCAATCCAGAACAGAGTAGGAATGTTCGTCAGTCCATAAGCGTTCGAGACGGGATAGCTTGCGGTGTCATCCAGCAGCGTAGGAAACGTGACTCCGAAATGCTTCAGGAACTCGGCGGTCTCTTTCCTTTCGTTCTGCGAGATGCCGATGATGGTCACATTGCGATTTCCGTAAGCGCGATAAATACGCTCCAAGAACGGAAAAGTGAATTGGCACACCGGGCAAGAAACCTTAAAAAACGCCGCCAGCACCGGCCCCCGGGACAGGGCGTCTTTCAAAGAAAATTGCTTCCCGTCCATTGCCGGCAAAGTGAAGTCCGGCGCCAAAGTTCCCGTGTTCAATGCCGCCATCTTAGGTCCTCCGAAAAGTTTGCGTAACCACCTCATACCTTACTCTTTAGATGACCTGAGCAGCCCGAAGGATTTTTCGGGTAAGGCCGGTCAAGGGAAGCGTTTTGAGGCGAGTTTTGGAGAACCAGCGCCCGGCCGATCCTTCCGGGGCTGTGGCCTTCATCACGTAGACGGTGTAGTCCGTTACCGTGATGGAATGCCGCACCGTGAGCCACGCATCGGTTACATCCTGGCCGGAGCTGAGTTCCGGCAATTCCCACATGCCGGGCATGAGCGAACTCGTGCGCGGGCGCTGCACGAGGAATACCTTTCCATTGCGGCAACCGAAGGCGTAGCGGATCGCTTTCTTTGTCTGTCGAGATCCGTCGCCCGGGGTTTTCAGTTCACCGCGCGTCGAGCACAAAGTGGAGATCGGACACAGCAGGCATTTCGGGTCGCGCGGCAGGCAGATCGTTGCTCCAAGCTCCATCATTGCCTGATTGAAGTCGCCGGGGCGCTCATGGCTCAAAAGCAGATCCGCGATTTCCCAGCATTTTTTGGTCGACAGGCGTTTCCCCGTAATTCGCGCCAAGACGCGCTCCACGTTGCCATCGACGACCGCTACAGGTTCGTTGAAGGCGATGCTAGCGATCGCCGCGGCCGTGTAGCGCCCAATGCCGGGGAGCTGAAAAAATTCCGCGGCACTATTGGGAAATCTTCCTTCATTCCCCTTCACGACTTGTTTCGCCGCAGCATGCAACATGCGAGCGCGTCTGTAATAACCAAGGCCGCTCCATGCCGCCAAAACCGACGACTCCCGCGCTGCCGCTAATTTCTCGATTGTCGGGAAACGTCTCAAAAATCTGTGGTAATGATCGATTACGGCAGCGACGCGTGTCTGCTGCAGCATGACTTCAGAGATCCAGACACGATAGGGGTCGCGGTCTTTCCGCCAGGGAAGGTCCCGTTTGCTTTGGTCGAACCAGTCCAGCAAGTTCTTGCAAAAACTCTTGGAACGTGAACTGCGGCGTCGCTTTGTCGTCGCTGGCATTCCTAAAGATCTCGTATTCCCGATGGGCTATACAACCGGATCACGACGCAACCGCCACTAATACTGTACTGAAAGTGCGCGATGACACAATTTTCGTCCAAGCGCCGGCTTTCTCCGGGGTGTGACACGGGATGCCTCCCCGTTGACCCTTATCAGGCCCCGCGAAATAATGGATTGGCCTGGTATCCGCAATCACGAGTGCCCGCTTCTGCGCTCACAGAAGGGACGAATTGCCATGAACGACTTCAACCGCAAGGTCGAAGAGGCGACCGCTCGCCTCAACAAATCAGTCGCCGAGTTTACGACGACCCTGGAACAGGAAACCGCAGAACTGGTCAAGTACTTGAACGACGAGATTGTGCCGGAAGCTCGTCAGCATTCGACCAAGGCATTACGGCTGGCCTCCGAGAAGTTGGCGCGGCTCGCCGATTATATGGACTCGCCGAAAGCGCACGGCAAGTAAAACGTTTTCCAGTCGCGACCACTCTTCTTCTTGCTGCGCTCTTTCTGACCGGTTGTAGCAGCCATAAGCAGTCGCACGTCAACGTGCCGCCAGCCCCGCCGATTAGTCAACCGCCTTCAGAGACCGATAATAATTCCACGCCTTCGAACTCTCGCGCTGAGAACGAGAAAACGAAGGAACCCAAACCAAGTTCCAAGCCCCTGTTTGTAGAAACTGGCCTCGCCAGTTGGTATGGTCCTCCCTATCACAATCGGCGCAGCTCAAACGGTGAAATCTATAACATGAATGCGCTGACGGCGGCCCATCTCACGCTCCCTTTGGAATCGGTTGTGCGCGTGACCAACTTGAAGACCGGACATTCCGTCGTCGTGCGCATAACCGATCGCGGACCGTTTGTGCGAGGCCGCATTCTCGACCTCTCCAAGGCAGCCGCCAAGAAAGCCGATGTCTGGCTTGCCGGCGTGGCCATGGTGCGCATGGAAGTACTTTCCACGCCGGCTCCGCTAAATCGCGGCGGACGCTGGTCGGTCCAGATTGGAGCGTTCGAGAAAGAACATGCCGCGGACAAGCTCGCGGACCATCTGTCGCGGCGGTATGAGACTGCCAAGATTCTGACTTTCAGCAGTCCGATTGGCGACTGGTGGGTACGAGTGCGCGTCCACAATGACGATCGTTCGCAAGCCGAGGAAATTGCCCGCGATACTCGTACTGCCGAAGGCAGCGTTTTTCTGGTGCGTCTGGATTGAGCCCTCCAGCCAACTGACTTCAACTCCACCGGCTCCTGCAGAAATCGCTACGATCATGTATAGTGTTGACGTTTCTCCCCCACGCTTTCAGTGCTTCAGGGTTCCCGGGTCGAGTTCGTTGCTAAATTCTGATCTCCACTGGACGTGTCATGAAAGATTGCTTGTTCTGCCGCATTGTAAGCGGCGAAATTCCTTCCAAAAAGGTCTACGAAGACGATCGCGTTTACGTATTTGAAGACATTAATCCGCAAGCTCCCACCCACATCCTCGTCGTTCCCAAGAAACACATTCGTGGTCTAAAGGAGGCGCACAGTGAGGATGCCGAGATCATCGGATACTGCCATTTGACCGCAGCCAATATTGCGCGCCAGCGCAACATCGAAGAAGGCTATCGCACCGTCGTGAACGTTGGTCCGCACGCCGGGCAGTCCGTGTTCCACCTGCACGTGCACTTGATTGGAGGACGCGCGCTGCACTGGCCGCCAGGATAGCCTCGCAGCCGTGGGCCCACTCGAGATAGAAAGGTAAAGCGCGAAACTAGGCGGTTGGTGCTTCTTCTTCCGGTGCGCCATGCCGCCGCAGAAGTTGCGGCAGGTTCTGAGAGAACGCCGACCGCGGCAGCACCATGTCGCAACCAACTTCGTGTGCCTTCTGTTTCAGATCCCCCTGTACGTGGGACAAAAAGCCAATAATCGAAGTTCCTTTTTTCAGCTTGGTTTTCAGTTTGGGAATCAGGGTTAGTGGTTTGGCATTTGCATTGTTCAGGTCGAAGATGAGCAGCGAGGGTTTTTCGTCCCCATTCTGCCCCATGCGTTCGCCAAGGTCCTTGTCGTTCTTGACGAACTCGACTTTCACATTCAGCTTGCGAGCGGTCTCCTGAATCTTGGCCTGGAAAAAGAGGTCGTCGACAAATGCGAAAATACGCGACGTTGCATCCTCGCGTTGTTGTGGCAGCGGCTCAGGGTCGGCCGGAACATAGGGCGCAGCAAAACCTGGGCGATTGCGCCGCTGGCCTTGCCCGCCGGCCTGTGCAGCCCGGTAACTGTGATCCATGGGTGCGTTGTAGATACCGCCACCGCTGTTGTCACGTTCACGGCCACGGCCGCCGCGCTGTCCGCTGCGATAGGGGCGGCGTCCTCGACGCCGTCGATTACGCCCTCCTCCGCCGCCGGAGGGACTTCCAGGTCCAACATTCATGTAGTTTTCTCGTTGTAGTCTTGCGTTCTTGTCCGCCCCAGGGGGCGGTCCAGTTTCCTGTTTTTCTGTTACCGCTTCGTGAGTGGGCTCGCCTGTCGTGCGTAGCCACGGGGCGTGCGTAGAAACCCGATGCGGTTGGAACTCATGCCTGAATGATCGTTGTGTCCGCTTTTGCGCCTGGAGCTTAAGGGCGCGGAAGACCGGCTAGGGAGCTCGGCCGCTAGGGAACGTTATTATGGTAGCTCTGGCCATGGAAAAAGTGCAAGTGCCAAGTAACCCTAATTTTGCACAGAAGTAACTGTAGGAAAATTCGTGCGTTAGCAAACATCGCGGCAGACTTAACGTTGGAACCTTTCGTCGACTATCCCTCCGCCGTGACCTGTTGCGCCCAGCGGACCGCCGTCCAGTAATTTTCAGCAACCGAACTCTCGGGAATGCGTAGTTGCTTAGCCAATTCAGTGACGGTTTGCCACTCTGCCGACTCCTGCGCCACCATCAGTTGATAAAACGTAGTCAACGAGCTGCGCTTCCCCTGCAAAGCGGCTCGGATTCCCCGATCCACAGGCACATTTTCCAATACCTGATCCATCGGTATTTGAAGGATGGCATCCATCAGGGAAAGCAGGCCCAAAAGAAACAGGTCCGAGCCCTGATGGCGGATCTTCGAGGAAAACAACTCGCAAAAGCGGCCCCGCGTCAGCGCCGACAGCACCAGTTCAGTAGGTTTGCCCTGGCCTGCTCCTAGCGTAGCAACCAAACGAATCCACCGCCTCACTTCCCGCTCACCCAGTATGGTGAGCGCGTGTCGCACTGACTGAATTTCGTTTGCCAACCCGAAAGCGGGAGAATTTAGATAGCGAAGCAGACGATAGCATAGCGAGGCCTCACCCTTGATCAGGTTTTCGATTTCGCGCACATCCAGTTGCGGCCGCGACGCGGCTTGCCACATTCGCAAATAGTTGGCACGGTTTTCCGGAATTTCGTGGGTGGTCAGGAGTTCGGGCTTGCGGAAGAAGTATCCCTGAAAGTAGACGAACCCCGCCTGCTTCGCCGCCAAGAATTCTTCGCGAGTCTCGACTTTTTCTGCCAACATGCGAATCCGCGATGGCGCATAGCGAACGACCATCGCCGCTGCCTGGTCGAGCTGGGTTTGCCGTATGTCAACTTTTATGATGTCCGCCACGTCGATCAGCGGTTCGCGAATATCGATCGGTTCGAAATCATCCAGGGCAATCAGGTAGCCCGCATCCTTTAATCGCCGGCAGGCGGCAATCACTAAATCGTCGGCGGGAACGCTCTCCAGAACTTCCACCACCGCCTGCGTCGACGGCAGCAGCGTAATGTACTCTTTTAGCAAAACCTCACGCGAGCAATTCACGAAGGCTTTGTGCCCATCACAGAGCACGTCCAACCCGACAAGCATGGAAGTCTGAACTGTGCTGCGGGAGGCTGTTTCGCGATTGGCGCCTCCAAAACCCTCATCTACGCCGTTGCGGAACAATAATTCGTAACCAAAAACTTTCTCTTCGCTGGTCAGGATCGGCTGGCGCGCGACGAACCGCGCGTTGGCCTTGGGAACGGAAGCTTGCGACGTTGTGGGTGCAGCCACAAGAGATTCATCGGCAAGAATTACCAGACCATGAGTGTGATTACAGATATGACCTGCACCGCGCGAGGGCTGAGGGTACACAACCTATTCTTCCATCCACTCCACGCCGCAGGTGTAGCACTTCCAATTATTCTTGCCGATCGGTATCGGAATCGATAAGAGCAGCCAGAGCCCATAGGTCCAGAACCGGTCGATCTTCTCAAAGCCGATGTCGAGCGAGTAGCACCGCGGACATCGTGGCTGAACGTAAGGCTCGCCGAATTCGTCCTCGGGCAGTTCGTCAGGGATGGGTTCGTCGAGAAGAGCGCGGGCTGCTTCGAATTCTTGCTTATCGACTTGCAAACGCAATCCGCCAATCGCGTTAGAAAGTAACCAGTCCATGCGGACCAGGTTGCCGTCAGCCAGTACGCACCGGATGCCGGCGGATTCGAGCATTCCTTTCGCGAGCAGAGCCTCAGGGATGTCTCGAAAATGGCGCAGGGTCACAAGGGAGGGAATAGTCTGACGGCTGGGAAGCTCGATCTTGAATGTCTCGTCCAAGTGAGTAGCGTTAGGTTTGGCGCCTTGCGCTCAACGCTGTGCCGCTCGCCTATTCTACCGTCATCAGAGGCGGGTTCGCCAAGCCGATAGGAAGAGGCGGAGGTCAGCTCTGTCCTCGTCTGAGTAAATCAACTGACCTTACTGCACGTTCAAGGTGATGTTTACGGAGTGCGATAGTGTTCCGGCTGCCCCTATCGTCGACGCCGTGATGGCTACAGTATTGGTAGTGCCGCCTCCGCCACCTCCGCTGCCGCTTCCGCCACCGCAACCAGACATCAGCAGCAGGAGCATCGTCAGAGCTGAAGTCAGAAGCAATACTTTTCGTCGAGGACGCCAAAATGCTCCCGATGGGAGAATCAATAGGCCGGGAAGCATCATGGCATAGAAAATTCCAGCGCCACGTCCGGAGTATTCCATCCGCAACTGGGCGCTCGCTAACGTAAGAATGGTCACGGTTGTCTTATTTGTCCCTGCAGAATTAAAGCCGCAGGTCGCTCCGCTCGGCAGACCCGAACAACTGTAGGTCAGCGCTTGATTGAAGTTGCCAATCGGGGTAATCGTGAGTGTGGTCGTTCCGCTCTGTCCGGCTGCGCTGATATTGACTGTGGTTGGGCTCGCAGCGATCTGAAAATCTTCGGCACTCAGCGTAGCCGCGGACGAGGTCGAACCGTTGAAATTGGTGTCGCCTTGATAGGCCGCCGTAACCGAATGGCTGCCTGCGGCGAGAGAACTGGGATTGTAGCTGAAGTTGCTGCCGACCTTCGCGCTGCCCACCATCGTGCCGTCCACGGAAAAATTCACCGAGCCGGTCGGGCCACTTGCGGGGGTAAGCGTGGCGCTAAGTTGGACCGGGCCAGTCGACTTCACATTTACAAAAGTAGGTGAGGGCACCGCGGCCGTGGTGGTCGAAGCCTTGACGACGATCTGTTGTATTACAGGGGAAGTGCTCGAAGCGTTGTTGTTTGAATCTCCGCTGTAGAGACCAGTAATTGAGTGAGTGCCAGCGGTCAAGCTTGAGATCATAAAACTGGCCGTGCCTGAACTCACACCGTTTGGAGTTAGGGTGGTGAATCCTAAAGGCGCTGTGCCGTCCTGAAACGTAACCGTGTCTCCGGGGGGATTGCCGCTGGTGGTCATGACAGTTGCAGTAAACGTTACCGGAGATCCATACGCCGACGGATTCAGGCCCGAAATAACGACCGTACTCGTGGTCATCCCGCCGCTAGCTGTAATCGTCTCTATCAGCGGGGACGATGTGCTTGGTGAGTTCTTGCTGTCTCCGCCGTACGCCGCCGTGATCGAATGGCCGCCGATGCTCAAGGTAGAAGTCGGAAACGTAGTTACTCCCGAAGATAGGGTTCCGGTGCCGATCTGCGTCGAGCCGTCGTAAAACGTTACGGTCCCAGTCGGCGAGTTCGACCCAGTCACCGTCGCGGTAAAGGTGACCGTAGCGCCGGAACTCGCGGGATTCTGACTCGACGTGAGCGTCGTTGTTGTCGGTTCGGTACTAAATCGTGTTGCCAAATTGTTAGCGTCCACTGATCCAAGCCCCGTTACTTGGTCGTAGCCGGTACCGGCGCTGTAACCGTACTGGAACGGCGCCTTCGCGGGACAATCCTTCGTGCCCTGTGTGCACGGAACAATGTTGCTTCCGCTCGTAACGTCGTGGAAGATTCCATTCGCTGTGTTCTGCGCCAACGTATAAAGGTCCGGATTGAGGTTCCCGACCCCTGCCGGTGGCTTGTTTCCCAATTGCTGGTTCAGCAAAACCACGATGCCGGCAAAAACTGGCGTCGAGGCCGACGTTCCGCCGACGGTCTCATCGAGGAGATTTATACCTTTGGAGCAATCGGCTCCATTGTCCGCCGAACAGAAGAGATATCCGTCGTGATCGGCAGAAGCTGCCATCGCTACATCGGGCACATCGCGCACTCCATCATTCGGAACGCCCGTTCCCGTCTGCCACGTAGGCTTCGGGAAGCCGCTCGAGCATCCTGAATTGTGGCAACTGCTGGCCCCACCGCCGCTGGCAGAAAGGGTCGTGGACGACCCGGTGCCGGTCTGAGGCGAATCGTTCCATGCCATCTCCGGAATATAGGAAAGCGCAGATCCTCCGTTTGTACCGTTACTGTTGCCCCAATAGTTGCCGGTGCCCTCGTTAAATTCATTTCCGCCGACGCCCGTGACTTCCGGACTGCTCGCCGGATAGTTCACCGCTAATCCGAGCGTTGCCACATTGTTCTGATCGGAATCGCAGCCCGCTGAGCCGGAATCGCCGGAAGAGGCAAGAAAGGTTATACCTTCCGCATTGGCCTTCTGCATCACGGGTTCGTTGGTCGGAATGAAGCTCGCATTGTCGCTTTCACAACCTCCATAACTCATGCTGATGACCGCAGCAAGATCCTGGTCGATCGCGTAGCTGGCGGAATTAAACACGCCTCCTGCGCTTACGGGCGAAACGACAAAGATAATACCGGCGTCACGTGCCACGGCACCGGACCACTCCAAATCTAAGTCCGCTTCAACTTCGTCTTGGGTCACCCCGGGGTCCGCCGTACCGGGCACATGAACGACTTGTGGGTTGTTATTCGACAGGCCGAAAGCGCTGCGAAACTCGGAAATATCGGTCATGTGAACATCGGTCTGTCCCACGACCACCAACTTCTGTCCCGTGCCGTTGACGCCAGCGTTGTAGAGCGGGGCCATGTTATAAATCGTTGCAATATCGCCCGGGGCTAGTGCGTTTCCGAAACTCACATTGTAAAAAGGGTTAACAATCGAAGCAAATATCCGATCCCAAGCGGAGAGCGGACGGATGCCCATTGGAGTCAGCGAAAAATCATGCATCCCGCGAAAGCCTACGACAATGCCGTCCAGTGCCTGCGGTATCGACAGAGGCGTCGCATTCGCGAAGTGCATCTCGCCACCAACTTCGTAGTAGTGAATTTCAGTATGGAAGGTGGTTTCGACCAAGCCTGCAGTGCCGCTGAAGGCGATCCAATCGCGGCCGCGGGCGATCTGCACAATGCCGAAACCTTGCGACTTCAGCCAGCTAGTGATTTTTCCAATGTCGTTGGAGCTTAATGCGAAACGTTCGGCGTACTGCTCGGGGCTTAGCCACTTGTGATAATTCGCCGAAGATCGGTCCTGTTGCTGCGCGAGAAGCTTATTCAGCCCGGCTTGCTGCTGACCCGAGGGCTGGGTTTGCAGCACGATATATGGCATCGCCATCGACGCTTCCACCAGTCCCCGGTCATACTGCGCCTGCGCTTGAGCCGCCACGTTTCCCGCAAGGATGACGGTCGCGCCGCCGTTAATGGTGCCAGGGATACGATCTGGTTGCGCAGCAAAACACCAGGTTGAAACCAGCAGGAGGGTGCCGAATCCCAATCTTAATTTCATAATGCTCCTCGGGTTTAATGCTGGGTGGGCGACAGAATCGAGCCACGGCCGATCAAACCCCAACGCTTGTCAATGTGAAGCGAGTATAGAAAATTCCCATGGCCGAGGAAAAGGGAATAATCGAGAGTCAGTTTTGCGTCACAGTACTTTTGTTATGCGTGCCCGTTAGCCACGTCCAGGTTCGCTGCAGTCCGGGCCGCACATATCGTCGCAAAGCATAAAATTCGTTGACTGGCCGGTCGTCCGTGAGTGCTGGAGCTTGAACGTCGCGTGCCAGAACCTCTTCGATCGTTTCTTCCTTGCCGAGCACTAGCGCAAAGTTGCCCGCTGCAGTCTTCTCCGGGCCCCATTCCGTCAGATCGCGCGCAGCACTGGATGGCATGCGGGCGGCTAACTCTTCTGCCGTTCTCCGCGGCAAGGGCGTGTCGCTGGCGAGGAAATGCAATCCTGCCCCAGTCATCGGAGCGAAGACGCGAACATAAGGGAACGATTCGGCAAGTGACCGGGCAATCGAAGCCTGCAGGAAATTATCGTCCTTTGGCAGCCATTGTTGCAGAATGCCACCGGGACGAAGTCGCTGACGAATCACCGAGTAAAATTCCGTGGAGTACAGCAAGCTCGACCCAGCCGCCTCGACCGGAGGTGGCGGATCGATCGTGATGACGTCATACTGCTGCTTGCTTCTTTCCAGATATGCCCGTCCGTCGTTGATGACAACGTGCGACAAAGGCGAGTTCAAGAGTTCGTGCGCGTCCGCATGAAAATACCAGAACAGCTTTGGTACACTCGGCACCAGTTCCACCGCCGTAATTGGAATGTTCCATGACATCAGCGAGCGATAACTTGTGCCCATACCAAAACAAATTGCCAGGGCATTCTGCGGAGAGTGAAGCAGAAAAGCAAGTGGAAGGTGGGCCATCATTTTAGTAGTCGGCGTCAACTCGGTGATGCCAATCCCGTTCACAAGCAGGCGTCTATGCATTCCCTTCCCGGTAGCAATGACCGTGGCCGTATCATCACGAAGCACTTCATAATGAGAGAAGCCTGCCTCGAATCCCCTGCTGGCGAACACAACCACGAAAACCACGGCCACAAGAATTACCGAAACGATTCTCTGGCTCGGCCTTCGTTCTTGCGCCGCTACCCTAGGCAATGAACTTGGAGCCAGCGCAAAAACCAGCCAAGGCAGCGCAAATACAATCAGTACCCAGCGTTCCGCCATGTGTGGCAACAGCAGAAATCCCGAGAGCAGTGGTCCCACAATGCAGCCGATAACGTTTACCGCATAAGCACTGCCGGCTCGGTCGGGGTCGCCAGCAGACCAACGGTCTATCAACATCGGAGTTACGAATCCCATCATGCCGCACAGCGGAGAGATGCCGATGATCAGCCGCAAGGCGCGAGAGATATGAAGCTGCGGATCGGCGGTCATCGCAGCTAAAACTCCACATAAGCCGAGGGCTGCGCACATGACCGGAGAAATTCCCGTTCCATGTTGGCCCCGGCGCCGGTAAATCCGCGAACCAATATAAGTTGAGACGAGGTACAACGCCAGAAGCAGAGCGAACGCATAAACTACAGTGCTTACGTATGGCGTGAATTGCCGAACCCAGACCACTTCCGCACCCATACTTGTGCATCCCGTCGCGAACAACAAAAGCAGGATGCGACCACCCTCTCGAGGAGGTGTCTTGATAGAAGTGTCCCGTGAGCCGGGTTCTATGGTGTCTGGTTGCATGGTGCGTGCCGCCACCCCAAATGCCACCGCGGCGAGGAGGAAATTGAAAACAGCGCCGATCCTCAGCGCCCCACGAAATCCATACAGCTCAACCAATACCGCTGGACCAAGCGCTCCCAGGAATGCGCCCAAAACGTTGGCGAGATAGAGATAGCTGAAAGATCTTTCCGAGTCCGCAGGATTGCTCTTACGAATGGCCAGCATCGCAAAAGGAATCGTCGCTCCCATACAGGCGCACCAGGGAATCAGTGTCAGCGCGATCACGACACCGGAAATTGAGTAATAGGCCGCAGACGACGCAAGCGAAAAATCGCCTAGCAGGTTTCGGCCCCACGATAATTCCAGTGGCGCCACCAGAGCCGACAGCCCGATGAAGAACTCCGCCAAGCCGTATATCCGTAACGCGTGTCGAGCCAGATGGGGTGCATAATGGCGTATCAATCGCCCACTGGACCATGAGCCCAGACCGAGGCCTGCCATAAAAACCGAGAGCACGATCGACAGCAGAGCGCTGGTCACTCCGAACTTGGCCATTGCCAATCGAAGCCAGACCACTTCATACAAGAGGCTGCAGAAGCCCGAGACGAAAAAGAAAAGGAAGAACCAGCGGATAGAGAAGGCGTTTCGAGCACGCCAGTTTGTGGGCATTGCTGAGAATTGTACCTTGGCAGTAGAGACAATCCGAAAACGCAAACTCAATGCGTCCGGCTTCGGCAAAAAAACAAAAGGCCGCGAAGTTCGCGGCCTGTACTATTTTTTGAGCAGTTACTGTTGAGGCGGGGCGGCGTCCTGGTTCTGTCCTCTCCGATGGCGACCCATGTTTTGCTGCATTTCATCGAATTTCTTCGCCTGGTCAGCGTTCAAGATACCCTTGATCTGGCTCACGGTGCTTTCGTGTATCTGTTGCATCTTGGCGCGCCGGTCATCTCGCGACGTGCTCGAGTCAGAACGTAAAGCCGACATCTGCTTGTCTTGGTCCTGATAGATGGATAGTGCTTTGGCTCTTTGGTCGTCACTCAGATTCAGAGCCGAGGCTAAGTGATCGGCACGTTGCTCAGCAGTCGGCATCATGTGCCCTGCTCGCTGACCCGCCGGAGGGGCAGAACCATTATCTTGGGCCGGGCTTGAAATGACCCCGAATACGAGCAGCAGTGCTGCTACCACGGAGACCTTTTGTAATAGTCGAATGCCTTTCATTGAAGTCTTCTCCTCTTCCTTATGATAGTCGGCGTCAACGGCTCGAGAGAAAACAACCGACGGATGACTCACCCCGTGATCGCCAACGTGTTTGACTTGATTGGAAATCTTTGGTGACTCGAGCGCCGTCAAGATTCCGTCAAGGGAAGTAAATTTTCGTAAAGACCGGCGTGCAGATTTTGCAATGATCTCTTACTTGCCAATGTGTTACAGTTCGTGCCGTTAGCTTCTGTGAACTTGAAACCTGTGAGGAATTCCATGGTCGATTTCAAGAGAAGTGTAGCGCTGGCCAGTTGTTTTCTGCTGATTTTGCTATGCGGCGTGGTCTTCGCGGCTGATGCCAATGTCGCTGGAACCTGGACGGTCTTAGCGAAAAATGGACGTCGCAGTGTGACTCAAACTCTGGTTCTTCAGCAGGACGGCAGCAAAGTGACCGGGACCTTTAAGGGACCACGGCAATCCGGCACAATCGATGGGACCGTGTCTGGAGCCGCCATCAAGTTTCACGTCACCGCGAAAATGCCCCTCGACTACACAGGCACCGTGAATGGCGACACCATGAAAGGCACACTCAGTTCCGAGGGGAAAACTGGCGATTGGACAGGCACGCGCCCGCATTAATCAAACTGTTCCTGAGCAATAGCGAACAGTTCATCGATGATGCGTATTGATGTGAGTGGTGGGCGCTATAGGATTCGAACCTATGACTTCCACCGTGTGAAGATGGCACTCTACCGCTGAGTTAAGCGCCCAACATTTTGCAATCAATTACTTACGATCCTAGCAGCTACCAATCTGGGGCCACAAGGGGCCAACTCGCCCGATTGCGGCCTCAGCATCCGAACACTGCGCTTTGTGCGTTGCGCTTCGCCGGCGTTACGGCCTGAACGTAGCGATCCATCGTGATGCTGGCGTTGGCATGTCTTAGCAACGCTTGCGTCGTCGCAACGTCGGCACCCAGGCTCTTTACCAGCGTTCCAAACGTGTGACGAAGGGTATGCCAGCCGATGTGCTTAGCTATGCCTGCCCTCTCAGCCGCCGGCCGGATCTGCTTCTCCATGACACTCGTGGGCCAGTATGGTTGTTGCCCACGCTTGACCCGCGATGCAAATCTGCGCCTTGTTAACTTTTCGCTTGCAACGCGTAGCCACGCGGCACGCCCAAATGCCCAACCGCCAGCACAATTATTGGGTTCGAGAATGTCGATCTTGCGGCGAGTGTTGAAGTCGTCCGACGATTTGTTGAAACTGTGGGTTGCCGCGAAGGTTTTTCAGATCGTCGTCGGCCATTAGGGCATTGGCATCTTTGTACCCGCGATTGATGGCCTCCTGCAGGTACTGCAACGCATCGTCGGGACGGTTTCCGGCCTCTGCGACACTGGCGAAGTCGTACCACACCCACGGGCTTCCATTAGCCGCGGAATTCGCCTGCTTTTCGATCACGTCGTGAAACAGCTTGTCTGCCTCCGAGTAGCGATGGGTGAGGGCCAGCGCGATTCCAAGTCTCTGCAGTGCATCCAATGTGTAAAGCTGTTCGGGTCCCAAGGTACGAATGTCGATCTCGAATGCTGCACGAGCCAGCTTTTCCGCTTCCGCGTAGCGGCCCTCGCGGTTCAGCACTCCGGCAAGCAAGGACTGGGACTCCAAGGTGCCCGGATGTTCCGGTCCGAGAACGCGAGACATGGTCTCGAACGTCTCCCTTTGCAATTTCTCCGCTTCCTTGAGACGGCCTTCCCTGAGAAGGACTTCCGCCAGGTTGGATTTGGACAGCAGGGTATACGGGTTTTCGGGGCCGAGGGCTCGCAAATTAATCGCCAACGCTTCGCGCGTTACTTCTTCGCTCTCAGACAAACGACCCTCGCCAGAGAGGAGTTCTGCAAGGTTCGAGAGAACGTTGGCTGTGAAAGCGTTTTCTGATCCAAGCACGCGGCGGTCGGCGGCTAAAACCTCCCGAAACGCCTGCTCAGCTTCCGTCACACGACCCTGGGCATAAATCGCAGCTGCCAGATCGCCCATAGCGCGCAGAGTGTCAGGATGATCCGGCCCCAGAACACGCCGCTCGACATCGATCAACTGGCGGTATTCTCGCTCAGCCTCCGGGTAGCGACCCAGGCCCATGAGCGCGGTGCTGAGCATTCGGGTCGACTGCAGCACTTGCACACTCTCTGGACCCAGCCCGCGAGTTCCAATCTCGATTACCTCGCGCCCCAGTTTCTCCGCATCGTCGAAATGCCCTTGGCCCTCCACGCTGTAGGCGAGGTTCACCATGGTCTGAAGCGTCAGTGCGTCCTCTGCTCCCAGAATACGACGCTCGCCCGCCAAAGCCTGCCGTTCCATCTTTTCGGCGTCAGTATGATGTCCTTCGCGCTCCAGAATCCAACCTAGCTGAGTCATCGACTCCAGGGTCTTGGGATCGTCGGGGCCGAGAAGCTTCAGGCGAGCGTCCAATGCGCGTTGTGCCAGTTCATGGGCGCGAGGATTTAGTCCGAGATTCAAGTAGGTGGCCGCCATGACGTTCATCATCTGCGATTGCACCTCAGGGTCCTTCGCCAATCCCGTTCCCATTTCGTTCGAGGCCTTATCGAGGATTTCCCGTGCCGTGACGCTGTTGCCTCGCGCTTCGCTCGGGTCCGGCACCTTGAACATGGCGGTCATGAAATCGGTGATGCGATTGGCACGGTCGCGTTCGCGAGTGATGCGGCGCAACTGCACCGCTTGCAAGACCGAGAAAGCGGCAAGTAGCAGCACCAATCCTGCCGCCGCAAGTACAGCTACACGATGTCGCCGTGTGTACTTCCGCAACCGATAGCCGGTACTCGCCGGACGCGCCACCACGGGCTCATGGTTCAGATAGCGTCGAATGTCGGCCGCCAGTTCCGAAGGCGTTCCATAGCGGCGGGCGCGGTCCTTTTCCAGTGCCTTCATCGCGATCCAGTCCAGATCGCCGCGCAGCAGGCTGACCAACTGTTTCGGCTCAGTGCTGCGAGCTGCGGCGGTCGCAACCGAGGTATCATGATCGACGCTGACTTTGTGGCTCGGGGATGGCGGCTCCTCCTCGCGTAATTTTCTTAAGAACTCATCGAGCGGTTGCTTCTGCCGCTGCCTGGTTTCAAACGGTTCCACTCCCGCCAGCAGTACATAGAGAACAACTCCCAGAGAGTAGACGTCGGTGCGCGTGTCGATATCCTGAATACCGCCCTGCACATTGAGATCGGCCTGTTCGGGACTCATGTAACCGGGTGTGCCGACAAAATGTCCCATTTGGGTGAATCGGCTCTCTCCGTCAACCAGAGGGGTGGTCGCTTTCGCCAGCCCGAAGTCGATAATCCGCGGCACGGGTTTTCCGTCTACTTCCACCACCAGAATGTTTGCCGGTTTCAGATCGCGATGGATGATGGCCTTCTGGTGAGCATGCTGCACTCCCTCGCAAGCCTGAATGAAGAGTTCCAACCGGTCCGCAATCTTGAGTTTCTTTTGATCGCAATACTCGGTAATCGGCAGGCCGGGCACATATTCCATCACGAAGTAGGGTTGGCCCTGCGGCGTGGCTCCGGCGTCGAACACTTTGGCGATGGCCGGATGATCCATGATCGCCAGCGACTGCCGCTCGGATTCGAAACGTTGTACGACTGCCTCATCGTACATGCCGGCCTTAATCAGCTTGACGGCGACCTGCCGCCGCACTGGCGAAGTCTGTTCGGCGAGCCAGACTTGGCCCATGCCGCCTTCACCAAGCTTGCGGACGAGTTGAAAACGACCCGCGAACAACTGACCCGCCTGTAGTCCTACACCAGCGAGGATCCCATCGAGATTTGCGATCAATCCCTCAGACGCAATCGGGGATTGAAGGAAGGCAGAGCGGGCTTCGTCGCTGGCTGCGAGCAAAACCTCGACTTCGTGCCGCAAGGATGGATCGGACGGACAGGCGCGGTCCAGAAAGGCAGAACGTTGGGATGGCTCCAGCTCCTGCGCTTCTTCGAGCACTTCACGAATTGCTTGCCAACGCTCCGGTGTCATGCGCTGCTCGTCGCGCTGATCTGCAGATGCAGCCACGCGCGCGCGGAAGCCCAGTGTCTCTTTACTGTTCTCGGCGACAACTTGAGCACATCCGAGACTTCTTCGACAGAGAGTCCGCCGAAGAATCTCAATTCCACAATGCGACTCTGCTGCTGATCGAGCTTGGCCAGTTCATTTAGAGCGTCGTCGAGAGCGACCATATCGACGCTGCGGCTCTTGAAGGCCAAGCCATCCAACGTGACACGTTCGCCGCCATCTCGCTTGGCGGTATTGCGGCTACGGGCGTACTCGATAAGAATCTGCCGCATCAACTGGGCGCAGATCGCCAGGAAATGGGCGCGATTCTCGAATTTGGCCGCGCCTTGTTTCTCCAGACGCAGGTAGGCCTCGTGCACCAGGGCGGTGCTCTGTAGAGTATGGTCGGCGCGTTCGCTGCGCAGATAGTTATGCGCAACCCGCCTGAGTTCGTCGTAGACGAGGGGAACGACCGCGCGCAATGCCTCAACGTCGCCGGCGTGCCAATCTTCCAGCAGTTGGGTAACGATTTTGGACTGAACCTCGGCCAACCAGCCCTCCGAACCGGAGGAGTTCGTTGTAGCAAATTACCCTCCCGGCTGATCCATGTCAAGACGTTGAAAACGCAAGTATTGCCTCGTCGAGGGGGGTGGTCTTCGGCGGCAGACCGCAGGAAGTTTCTCACTTTCGGTGGCCCCGTTCTCACGGGAATCTCGCTTTATCCCAGCAAGGAGATTCTATGACCAGGCACACTCTGAAGAAATATGTACTGCCGTTGGCTCTGCTGGGGCTCGCACTGAGCACGTCCAACAGTCTGGCGCAAAGCGCTCTCTCGGCCCGTTTACCTCACCCGCAACCCGGAACGTCACATCCAGCCGCGCCAGCATCAGACGGCATCCTGCCAGCGTCCTCCGCCTACACGTTTACGTTCATTAACTACCCCGGCCAGTTGAACACCGCCTACGTTGGGGTGAATTTGGGCGCCACGGCTTCCCAACAGATGATGGTCGGAGTCTATAACACTGAATCCCCCTTCATTGGCTTCCTGGTCGATTTCAGCAATACCGACGGAGTAGCCACCGAAACCTTCGGTGCCGTCCAAAATTACCCCGGCAGCACAACCAGCTCTCCACTCGGCATCAACAATTCAGGCCAGATTATCGGGCAATACACCGATAGCGCAGGCAACTATCACGGTTACGTACTGTCCGACGGCAATTTCAAGGCGATCAATGTGCCCTTTCAGGGAGCAGTGAACACCGACCCTCAATGCATCAACGACGAGGGCGACATCGTGGGACTCTGGGGCCCCTCACTGCAGCAAGGATTTGAAGAGACTGGCGGAGTCTACAGCGTCATCCAGTTCCCCGGGGCTACCATCACATTTCCATTCGGGATCAACGACAGCGGTGATGTCGTCGGGGTCTACATCGGGGAAGGCACCAACCTTGGGTTCGAGCTGAGCGGTGGAGTTTACACCACCATTCAGGTGCCCGGTTCCTCTGCGACGTTTGCTACAGCCATCAATAACTCGGGCGAAATCGTTGGCTGGTACTGCCCCACTTCGGCGTGCGACGCCCAAGAAGGATTCATCCTGAAGGGGGGCGTGTATTCGAAGATCGCCGTGCCGGAAGCGACGAGCACCATCCCCTACAACCTCAGCGACGCTGGGTTGATAGCCGGCAATTACTACGATGGGAAACTTGGAACCGCGCTTTCTTACGGGTTCGTCGCCGTTCCCAAGTAGCGGACATAGGGCGGGTCGGCGGTCTGAAATCATGCTGCCGCGCCATGATCGGCCACAAAATGAGAGGCCGACATGGGCAGTAAGAGAAGAAAAGGGGAGGAGAATATGAAGCGCTCTCGTCTGATGTTGATCGCAATCAGTCTGGTATTGCTTCTCGGATTAACGGCCACGGCTTTCGCGCAAAGCACCGCGAGTGGGGCCAACAGCAATGGTTCCGTGCCTTCGCTGATCAACTACAGCGGCGTGCTGAAAGACAGCACCGGCAAGGCCCTGACTTCGATCAGCGGCGTCACCTTCTCGATCTACCAAGATGAGGAGGGTGGATCGCCAGTCTGGCTGGAGACGCAGAACGTGACACCCGACCCCTCCGGTCGCTACACCGTGCAGTTGGGCGCCACTAGCGGATCCGGGTTGCCCTCGGACCTGTTCCAGAGCGGCGAAGCCCGCTGGTTGGGTGTGCAGGTGCAAGGACAAGCCGAGCAACCGCGCGTCATGCTCCTGAGCGTGCCCTATGCCATGAAGGCCTCCGACGCTCAGACTCTGGGCGGGTTGCCTGCTTCGGCCTTCGTCCAGGCCAACTCCCCCGGTGCAGCCGGCAAGGGCAAGTCCAGCCCCGGAGTCGAGACTCAGAACTTCATTCCGCTGTTCATCGACAACTCGGGAGATTTGGGCAACTCGATCCTGTTTCAGTCGGGCACGAGTGCGGTCGGCATCGGCACCACCACGCCCACGGCCACCCTCGAAGTCAATGGGACGGCGCAGTTCGATGGACTCGTCGGCTTCGCCCCGGCGCAGACCTTTCCTGGAACGCTGAGCGGGATAACGGCCGGCACGGGAATCAACGTCACCGGCAGCAAAAGTAACCCCACGGTGAGCATCAATACCACCTTCGCAAATGAGTTCTACCCGCAGCTGAATGCCGCCAACACTTTCACCAAGAGTCAGACCGTGGAAGGAACCATGACCGCGACGACCTTCGCCGGCAGCGGATCGTCGCTCACGAACGTGAATGCGGCAGCGTTGAACGGGTTGTCATCCACTGCGTTCGGTCAGCTCGCTCTCAGCAATACCTATCAATCCTCACCCCTGGGCACGGCGATCCCGCAGGTGTTAGCCCCGGTCAATAATGCCACGGCCTCGGCAGGCTTCAATTCGAATCCATTCGATCTTGCAGCTTCGTCGTTCAACAGCACGGCCAATGCCGCACAGAAGGAACTATTCCGTTGGCAGACCGAACCCGCGGGCAACAACACCGGTTCACCCTCGGGTACCCTGAACTTGTTGTTTGCAGCGAATGGCGCGACACCGACAGAGACCGGATTGAACATCGCCAGCAACGGACAGATCACCTTCGCCAAGAACCAGACCTTTCCCGGCACCGGCACCGGCACCATCACGGGCGTGACGGCAGGTTCAGGACTGAGCGGCGGCGGTACTAGCGGCACGGTCACACTGACCAACTCGGGCATTCTGAGTTTGACTGCCGGCTCGGGCATCGTGACCAGCGGCGGACAAACCCCGACCATCAGCAACTCGGGAGTGCTGAACCTCACGGCGGGCACGGGTTTGAACAGCACGGGCGGGCAATCGCCGACGCTGAGTATCAACACTTCGGTGGTGCCAGAACTGGGCACGGCCAACACGTTCACCGCTAACCTCGCGACCACGGGCGAACTGGCGGCGGGCGGAGCACCGAGCCACAACATCGCCAACGGCACTGTGGAAGTGGACGCGGCGAACACCAACACTGGCAGCTACTTGCCGGGCCTGATCTTCGGCGGAGGAGGGGAATCGATCTCCTCCAATCGCGCCGGCACCACCAACCTGGATGGGATCGACTTTTACACCAAAAAAATCCCTCGCATGTCGCTGACCAACGGCGGACAGTTCGGCATCAACACGGCCACGCCTTCGCACTTGTTCGAAGTGGATGCTGCGGCGACGGTGGCGCAGATGGCGATGGTCAGCAGCGGAACCGACGCAGCGATCTCGGTGAAGAACACCGCTACCGGCGGACGCGAGTACTGGATTGATTCGGGCAGCGGCAATGCGGGCATCGGCGCTGGCAACTTTGCTGTGTATGACGTCACTGCGGGCTTGACACGGTTCGTGATCGGTCCGACCGGCAATGTCGGTATCGGTACAACCACGCCCAGCGGGTCGCTGGAAGTGAATTCCAATTCTACCTTTGGCATCTTCGCTTCAGGGGGATCGACGACTCTGGCCGCGGTCGGAGGATCGGCCAACGCCACCACCGGCGCGGCCTGGGGCGTACAGGGCTACTCCGCGAGTGATGCCGCCGATGCCTATGGCGTCTACGGGTACGCCGGCAACACCGGCGCCTCGTCGGAGGCAGTCGGGGTATACGGGCAATCCGTAGGCGGCGAGGGAGTTGGTACCTTCGGTCAATACGGGTTGACCGAGAGCGGCACTGGGCAGAGCGACTCGGGCGCCTCGGCCGGGTTGTGGGGCGATGCTGGCCCCGCCGGTAACGTGGCCGTCCTCGGTACAGCGGATGCCGGGATCGGGGGATTCTTTGAGAACAATTCATCAGGCTTTGGTATTTTTGCCTTAGAAGCCTTGGCCAACAACCCCGAGGGCGAGGTGTTCGCCGCCTACAATGCAGCGACCGGGGGAATTTGCCAGGTTGACAACATCGCCGATTTCACCTGCACCGGCCAAATTGGCGCATCGGTTCCGCTTGATGGGGGCGAGCGCCAGGTCGCGGTGTCGGCCATCCAATCGCCCAAGAACTGGTTTGAAGACGCGGGTGAAGCGCAGCTCTCGAATGGTCGGGCGGTCGTCACCCTCGATAGCGACTTTACCCAGACGGTAAACACAAACGAAAAGTACGAGGTCTTTCTCACCCCCTACGGCGACTGTAAGGGCCTCTACGTTACCAACCGCACGGCCAACTCATTCGAGGTGCATGAACTGGATGGCGGCGGGGCGAACGTGAGCTTCGGGTTTCGCATCATGGCTTTGCGGAAGAATTACGAGAATATCCGCTTCGCCGACCGCACTGCCGAAATGCAGAAGCTGCGGGAGCAGAATCAGCGAATGCACGCGCGTAAAGGCAGCGGTCAGTCGCACGATCCGAGGCGCAGCCCTTTGCTGAAGCCAGCCAGCCAACACGCTGAACTTCGGCCGGCAGCGGTGAAGTAAGGTCCCGCGGATGGCGCTTCGTTGCATTTCGAGTGTCGACCGGCTTACCGGAACTAATCCTCCGGCAAGCCGGGGCTGAGCAACGATGGCGATCAGCACAGCCCGTATCGGGAGGTCCGAAACCGAGTCTATTCGTGTCAAAAACATTAGGTTTTTGGCGCATTTGATCAGCGATGCTCCGCGGACTTCTGGAGAAGTGTGAAAAACGCTGTCCATGGAAATGCGATCTGACTTGCTGCGGACATTTGAGGAGAGCCTCCTAAATCCTTGATTCCTGCTTGTCGGAGTGATCACATCAGACCGATCCAAAACCACAGGGTTTTGGCTCAGGATTCCAAGGGTTGAAGTGATACACGGCAATCGTTAGCGAGTTAGTTGCGCGAGTCTACAGATCAACCTGTCTCATGACACTTTGCGATATTTCCGAGTCGTGATGCCAATGTCTCAGGTCTTCAAATCGAGTTTCAGCCAGTTTCTGAATGAGGGCGAAAATCATCGCCGCTGACACACCGAACATGAGCATCCCATCGGCAGCCTCAAGCGGGCCCAGCAGTCTCCAGCTAGAGGACAAAACGACGTCTCCATAGCCCAACGTCGTGAAGTTGACGGCCGAGTGATAGTACGCGGTTCCGATGTCAGGGAATTCACGGCACAACTGGAAAACGATCGCCCATAACAAGATTTCCACCAAGTGCGACATGAGCGCTAACAGAATGGCGAGCGTGACGATTCCTGTGTCGATCCAGAAGCTCCTTCCCGTGCGGCCGAGCATTCGTTGTTTGCGAACAAACCAAATCGTTCCGCCAAGGGGCAATGCCTGGACCAGGATCGTGGCCATGACTGCTACAGTGGCCACGAGCAGCGGAAGCAACACTGGCATGTGATGAAGTTGCGTCATATAGAAACCCAAATGATGCTCAGACGTGAACTGCATTTTGCACTTCAATATCGCCTCGCACTATCGTCGCTGCCGGCTCAGCTTCTGCCGACGACTCCCACTTAATGAGCTTCAAGTCCAACACGAAGATCGAGTACAGCACGGGTACCAGCAGCAGCGTCACAAAGGTTGCGATTGTGAGCCCGCCGATCTGCGCGTAGCAGAGTGGTTCCCAAAGCGGCCCACCGTGCATGGCTAGCGGTACGAGTCCAAGCACGGTCGCCCCGACCGTGATCATCACCGGCCGCAGTCGCACGATGCCGGCATCGAGCAGTGCTTCTCGCAAGGGCTCCCCGCGTTGGTGCGCCTCTTCGATGAAGTCGAACAGCACGATGACGTGACTGACAATCACGCCGACAAGACTCGCGACTCCTAAGAAAGCCATGAATCCAAAGGGCTGACCCATGATCACTAGTCCGGCAAGGGCGCCTGTCATTCCGTATGGGATCGCGGCGAACACGAGAAATGGCTTCACTGCGTTCTTGAACTGCATAACCAACGCGATGTAGATCAGCATTACGGAAATCGCCATTACTACACTCAGCTGCTTGAATCCTTTCTGCTGCTCGTCATATTCGCCACCAATCTCGAGGAAATAGCCGGGAGGCAGGTTCTTCTGAAACTCCCGGATTTTCGGCAGGAGAGGCGTGAGAACTTGAGACGGTAAAACACCCGGAATCGGGAACGCAGATACCGTAACCGTACGGAATTGATTGCGGCGCTTGATCTTCGATACCGCCATTTCCGTGGTGACGTTTGAAACCTGCCGCAAAGGTACGCGCTGATTGCTGGTAAGCGAGTACACGTAAGCATTTTGAATGTCCGAAAGCCCGGCACGTTCCTCCATGCGCAAACGAACGGCGATTGGGATTTGCTTGTCAGCTTCCCGGTAGGTTGACACTGGTAATCCACTCTCCGCGGCGGCGGATGAGAGGGCTATGTCCAGATTCGTGACCCCGGAAAGATTGGCGCGGTCAGGGTCAACCTTCAGCCGGACATTCATGGCAGGCTCTCCCCAGTCGTCTCGTACCCGAGTCGCGTTTGGCTGGGCCCGAAAGATGGCCTGGAGATCGCCGGAGAGACGGTGCAGAACTTCTATATCGGGGCCTGAAATTCGGACGGAGACTGGAATACCGACCGGCTTGCCGGTCTCGAGTTGTCGCACATCGACGCGGGCCCCGGGGACTTCGCGGCTGAGCGCCGTCTGCAGCGGCCCCACCAGTTCGTTGGTAAAGTGTTTGTCGGCAACCTCGACCAGGATCTGCGCATAATTCAATTGTTGTTGTTCGGGGTCTACCGAAAACCAGAATCTGGGGCCGCCGCCGCCGACAAAGGTGGTCAACGACTTCAGAACATCTTTGTGATGGTGTTCGTTTCCAAATCGTTCCGCCTCTTGCCGAATGACAGTTTCTGCTCGTCGCGTAATCGCGTCCGTCGCGCCCAGCGGGGCATCAGGCGGCAGCCAGACATCTACGTACGACAGATACGAGAGGTCCTTGGGGAAGAACTGCGGTTTCAGCATGGAGAAAAACACCCCGCCGAACACCAGAACGATCAGCGAGCCGGCGAAAGTGCCCCAACGATGTTTGAGCGCGAAGTTTCCTACGCGGTAGTAGAGTGCCGGGAACCCGTGCTGCCGTCGCTCCGACATTGGCGGCTCCAGACGTTTCGGGGGTCTGATCATGTAATAGGCAATCAACGGGATGAAGGTGAACGAAACGATCACCGACGCTACCAGGGTGCACGTCATCACTACCGGCAGACTGTAGAGGAAAAAGCCTGTATCGCCGCTCAGCATCAGGAAGGGGAGATAGGCGACGATGTTCGTAACGGTTGCGAACACAATTGCTTTTGCCAGCTTGGTCGGTCCCATCCAGGATGCGAGATCACGCGGAGAACCTGAACCTAACTCCCGTTTAATCGCATCCCCTGCCACAACCGGCATGTCTACTAGCAAGCCGAGAGCGATGATCAAAGTCGCGATCGAAACCTGTTGAATGTCAATGTTGAGGACATGGATGATGCCGAAGGTCATCGCTAGCGTCAGGGGGATCGAAGCAGCCATCAGCATGGCCGCACGCCAGTCCCAGAATCCAACCAGGGCAACAATTACGACGAGGACGATGGCCTCATAGAGACTACCCATTAACAAGCTGACAAGTTCTTTTACCTGCCGCGGTTGGTCCGACGTGCGAGCCACAATGAGGTCAGCAGGCAGTTGCGGGCGCACGCTGGCCAGCGCTTTATCTACCGCCGCGCCGAATTTGAAGATCTGTTCTCCGGATCGCATTTGCACGGCCAGAGTAATGCCACGGTTCCGATGCCAGGTTCCGTCGGGCCCGCGCGACGTCAGGTAGTTCAAGTAGCGTGCCGGTGTCTGGTATGCGCGCGATATGTCCACCACGTCGCGCAAATAAAGCGGCACTCCATTAGGCGAGGATGCCAGGAGCACGTTACCAATATCCTTCGTGCTTTTGAACTCCGCGGTTGCGTCAATCAGAACATTTCGCGATTGGGTCTGGACGATTCCGCCCGGTGCCGTCACATTTCTAGTACTAAGGAGGTCTTTGATTTTCGTGGGCTGCAATTTCAATGCTGCCAGCCGCGCGTCCGAGTACTCCAGGTAAATCTCTTCCGGCAGAACGCCGGCGCGCTGGACCTTCGCTACCTCGGGTACACGTTGCAGAGTGCGCTGGATCAGATCGGTGAAGTCATCGAGCTGCCGATACGAATACCGGTTATTGGCTACTTCTGCGATCCGTTCTTTTGTGGATTGAGGATCGCGAACCATGATGGGACCCCACGCGTCGGGATGAAAGTCGTATTCTTGCAGCTTCTTCTCAATGAACTGCTGTCCGTACGCGCGAATTTCGTCATCCGACTTCGCCGTGGCAAAATCGATCCCAGAGCAGCTTCCGACCGACAAGGAACGAACATCCTGTGCGAAACTGTCCCGCTGGGCCTGCGCCGAAAGGATTACAAATGGACGTTCAATGACGGCAGGTGAGACTGATGCCGGGTAACAGTAGAGGACGGTCACACGCCCACTCGTAGCTCCCTGGCGCACTTTCTCAATCCCATCCCGTACACCGCGGGCGCGCAAGGCGATTTCAAGCTCCGGGACGGTCGGACTGGCGACCGTCAGCATCAGCGCCGCCGTGTCTCCGAAGTCGCTGATCCAGGTGACAGGTCCCGCACCCTCAGGAAGATCCGTGATCTGGTTCAGCCGTTGTCCAATGTCCTGGAATTCCTGCTGGGTGTTCTTGATGCTATCCAGCAGCCTGACTTGCACCACGGAGATGTTGTCCTGGGTAGTAGATTCCACGCGGTCCACCTTGCTGTTCCCAGTGACGGCTTGCTCGACCCTCCGCGTGACCAGTTGCTCGACCTTATCGGCGGAAATACCCGGCCAGGGGGTGATGGCCAGTGCGATTCGCACAGGTATGTCGGGGTCCTTTCGCTTCGGCATATTCATGTAACCAAATACGCCCCAGGCAAGCGTGGCGAACAAGGCGACCCAGGCAATCTGCCGGTTGTTGACGAAGAATTGTGCGACGTTACGGCTGCGATTGGAGTTTTCGGATTTCATTGAAGGACCTCTATCGGCTGGCCATCCTTAAGCAGATTGGCGCCAGTGATGATGATGTGATCGCCCGGGGCTAGCCCACTGACTACGGAGATGTCGGTTCCGGTGACAGGGCCAATTTCCACATTGTGGAGACGAGCGACTTCTCCCGAGCTCCAGCTTGAAACGACAAACACGCCATACTTCCCGTCTTTCGCTTGCACGATCGCAGAAAGTGGCACCAGCATCTCCGACGTTCGACTTGCGCCGTCGGTATTCGCGAATTGCAAGGAGCCGATCATCCCCACCTTCAGCAAGTGATCGTGATTGGGTATTGCGACTTCGATCTCGAAATTACGTGTGATCGTGTCCGCCGCCGACGACATGCGGGTGATTCGAGCATGAAATGCACGCGCGGGGAACGCGTCGATGGCAACATCAACGGGCTGGCCTACCCTTACGGAACGGATAACCGTATCGGGCACTCCCACGACGATCTTCACAGTGTCAGTCTTGGCGAGCGCGAATGCGGGAATGCCGGGTCCGACGAACGCCCCGAGCTCGACGGCTTTCTTCACGATGTCGCCGTCAAAGGGCGCAATCAGAGAGGTGTCGCGCAGAGCGATTTCTGCCTCGCTCGTCAGGGCACGAGCGGACTTCAGCTCCTCTTGGCTTGAGTCATATTGCGCGCGAGCGGAATCGAAGTCGGGCTTGGTAAGGCTCTGAGTGTCGTACAGATGGGTAGCCCGATCGAAGTCAAGCTTGGCCTTCTGAAAAACAGCTTCCGCAGCTGCTGCCTGCGAGGACGCCTGGTGCACCTTGTCCTCGTATTCAGAGGACCGGATGCGGACGAGTACGGCTCCCCGGCTGACTCGGTCGCCTTCGGCAACATCGCGCATCCTGCCATCCTGGCCGCGCACCTGTTTAAGCGAAATGACATATCCAGGGATTCTGAATGCAAGCGGAACTTCCGAATCGGGCGTCACTACCGCCGAGAAACGCAAGCCGTCGGCGCTCGAGCTCGCTTTGCTCTCAATGGCTTGAACCTGGACGCCCTGTGGGGGCTGATTGAGTGGCTTATTCGAGCCACAGCCGACCATGGTGAGCATCAATGAAAAAATCGCGATTGTGTTTCTCACGTTTATTCCTCTCCGATAGCGCGGCGCAAATCTGCAAGGGAACTCCAATATGAAGAGAGCGCCTGCTGATACTGAAAAGCGGTTTCTGAACTTCGAGCCTGAGCCTGTAAGACATCTTTCACGAGTGCAGCTTGTTCTTGGTATTTGTTGTTGACGACGCGGAATTCTTCTGCTGCGGCCTCATGACCGGTGCGGGTGGCCTTCAGCAACAACGCGGACTCTTTCCACTTGCGATACTTCGCGGCGACCTCAACACCGATCTGCGATTCTGTCTCTTGAATACCGTTGTGGGCTTGCGCCAGGGTGTTGGCTTTCTCGCGTACTCGATTGTGGCGGCGTCCCCAGTCGAACGGCTCCCAAGTCAACGCAAAGCCGGCCACGCCGACATTCGTCGGAAGGACCTGAACGTTCTGGACCCCCATGTAGCTGACCGCGAGACCAAGGTCGGGTATGTATTCGGCCTTCGCGATGCGGCGGTCGTACTCGGCTTGTTTTTCCTTGAGATGAGCCTGGCGGATCTCAGGCCGATTCTCGGACGCCTGCGCTCGCGCCTCTTCCAGCGTCAGACTGGTCGCATCTTCCTCAGGAATAGAATCAACGCGAAAGGGAGTTTCGACATCGCGTGCCAGAAGCTGATTCAGGTGCTCGCGCTGTGTGGCAAGTCCGTTCTCTGCAACCGACAAGTCATACTCCGTCTTGGCCAAATGCGCGTCGATCTCCAACGCATCTCCTTTAAGCACGGTTTTCTCTGCGATGTAGCGCAGCGTAACTCGCTGTGCCTCTTCCAGAGTCCGTACTCCTTCCCGTGCTGCATCCACCGCAGCCTGGGTGGCCACAAGCTCAAAATATGCACTGCGCACGTCGGCCGCGATCTTCTGCCTCTCTGCGCGAACATCCTCTTTCGCGATTTCGCGGCCAAGTTCGGTGGCGCGAATTCCCAGCCCGATTTTGTACTGCTGGGACAGCGGCTGATCGATGCTGCCATTCAAAAGGGCTGTCAATCTCGCTGGCGTGTGAACCTGCGCATTCGCTGAAGGAATGGGTCCGACCCCTGAATACGTCCCGAAAACTCCCTTCGCGAAGGTGAAATCAAATGGCTGCAATAATTCACCACCCAGTACCGAAAAGTGAAAGTTTGGAAGTCTCCGGCTGCGCATCGTGCTCATCTGGAAGTCGTACTTTTGTGCTTCCAACACGGAGTTCTTCACGAGCCGGTTATTAGTGAGTGCAATGGAGACCGCATCATCGAGCGTAAGAAGCGGAGCGTCTGCGTCCGCCGAAGGAGTTTGTTGAGCACGCAAGCAGATCGATGACGTGCAGGCTAGAAACGTAAAAACCACCAATAGCTTCTTGCTTCGCGGACCGTATTTTGAGTTTGACCAATTCATGTTGTTTGCTCGCACCTTCGAGTAATGCATGTGCCTTACCAAGTTGATTTCTCTTGCAAACCGTTGAATCGCAAACCCGCGCAACCGAAGAGGGCGCCAGGTGCCCACTCAGCATCAATGGCGCTGCCCTAATGCGGGCACTGGCCGGCACCGTCCCCTCATCGGTCGCGAAGATGAACGTGCTGCGGTCGGGCACCACAGTGGAGTGTCGAAGGAATGTCGGGATCGAAATCGGCCACAAAATCCGGAGTGGTCGTTAGGGCTCAGCGGGGGGCGGCGAACGCCTCTCGGAAACGGTGCAGGAGTGCCGTGAGGCTCGACAGTTCCTCTGAAGTAAAGGACGAGAAGACCGCATGAAACTTAACCAGGTTCAGCTCGTGCTGCCTTTTGATGAGGGCCTCGCCTTTTGCGGTCAGTCGCGCGATCAGCTTGCGGCGGTCATCGCCGGCTACTTGCGATTTCACTAAACCATCTTGCTCGAGAGCCGCCATAAGACCGGACACGGTTGCGCGCGTCACGCCCATAGCCGCCACGATGTGCTTGTGCGAGATGGATTTGCCTTTGGTCGCCCACAGCCCCATCAGGATCTGGTAACGAGCAACTGATCCCACGGAGCCGGCCATCCACTCGCTGATCACGTTGTCAACATGCTGCGCCGTCGCGCGCAGAATGAAAACTGTTCTCAGCCCCTGGAGTTCGGGTTCCGAGAGGTGCTGGCGGATCTTCTGCATGACCGCAGGCGGCGGCCCCGGACGATGCTCGACCGGCTTTCGAATGCGCATGGCCTGTCTCCGGAATCAGTTTGGCACCTAACCATCTGATGGGTCAATACGTTCCTGCACTGCTCCGGACTAGCAAGCGGGCCAGTCCCGGCCGCGCAAAATTGTGCAACTATTGTTAGGAGCCTAACATCAATTTGTATGGTGGCTAACCATTATTGACCCACCTAAAAGGAGAATTTCCATGAACACCCAGATGACCGTCCATCCCAAACTGCAGCATTATGGGCTCACCACCGCAAACCTGGATGCCATGACGGACTGGTATCGCAAAGTGCTTGGCATGACCGTCAACCATCGCGCGACGGTGCCGCCCGAGGCACAGGCCCGCGCGCCGTTTTCCGCCTTTGCATTTCTCAGCAACGATCACCTGGATCACCGCCTCGTATTGTTTGAAGTGCATGGGGCGTTCCTCGACCCCGACCGACGCCGCCACACCGGACTGCAGCATGTCGCTTTCGAGTGTGCCACCTTGGACGACATGCTTGGCACGTATATCCGGCTAAAGAACTTAGGCGTCTTGCCGCTGTGGGCCGCCGACCATGGCGTGGGAATCTCGCTTTACTACGAGGATCCCGAGCAGAACAGGGTCGAGATCAACGCCAGCAACTACAGCGATGCGTGGATCGCGACCGAGCACCTGAGAGTCTCGCGCGGAATGATGATGGCGCATGTGGATCCCGAAAAGATGATCGCGGCGCGCAAGGCGGGAGCGTCGCAGTGGGAATTGCACGAGCGCGCGGTCGCCGGGGAATTTTCTCCGGCCAATCTGCGCGATCCCAGCGCACGCCCATAAAACATCCTCAGGATGGGCCTACAGGGTCAGTATGCGCACAGGAGGGTCGGCATTCCGTCGTGCAACTACGGGTCTTGAGTGTCGGCTTGGACGTGCTCGTTATCGCTGCGAGGACGATGGCCGTGGTTGTCCGGACGACGCAGGGCATGCTTGTGAGACTCGTCCTGTCTTAATAACGGCAATTGAAGCCGCTGGCAGACGTCCCTGGAGTACGCGGTTTCGGACACGAACTGAGCTCCGAGTCGCTTGAATAATGAAAGTACTTCTTCGCCAACTGAATCGAGAAACATTACTTCCGTCAGATCAACGACTAGTCTCAGTTCAGTCTTGCACTGAGCAGCGAGCTTGCGGAGATGTTCAGCTGCCTCGCTGGTCAGTCGGCCCTCGAGTATGAATGTAAGGGCATCGACTGACTCTTGCGTTTCGACACGTAGCATAGTGGCCCCCTGCTTTGTTAGCCGCCTCCGATGGGCGACTCACTAGCATTGCAGCTTTCGTGCCAGAAGGTCTTAGCGCAAGTTGTTGAATCCACATAACGTAGAAAGCAGAGCGCTGCGGCGATAACGGTCAGTGCCAGCATGAGGGCAGCCTGTTAGCGGGTAGTTGGGCACGAATACGGCCCCACTGTCGGACAAAGTTCGAAAAAAAACGGATTTTGTCTGCCCTCGCCACCGAGTGTGGTCACGCGGAATAGTCAGCGCGAGCGATGTTGAGTCTGCGCATCTTGTTCTGGAGTGTAGTTCGCTTAAGCCCGAGTCGCTCTGCTGCTCCACCCTTGCCGGCGATCCTTCCGGAGGCGATTTTCAGGGCGTCGAGGATCGCTTGCCGCTCGGCCTCTTCGAAGGTTGACGCTGCGGGTGGAACAGTCCGGCCGGCGGATCTCTTGAGCTCTGTGCGAGGGACGTTCAATTCGTCCCCCTGCGTCAGAATCACACAACGCTCGATAAAATTCTCGAGCTCGCGAATATTTCCTGGCCAGTCAGCATTAACCAGCGCGTCCATCGCGGGTCTTGGAACGGAGCGGATACGCTTCTGCATGCTGCGTGACAGGTGCGAAACAAAAAAGTGGACCAGGAGCGGAATGTCCTCGCGTCTTTCTCGAAGCGGCGGAATCTCAACCGGAAATACCCTCAACCTGTAGAAGAGGTCCTCGCGAAACTGATTATTGCGGATCATCGTTTCTAGATCACGATGCGTAGCCGCAATCAGGCGAACATCGACGCTAAGAGTTTTGGTACTTCCCAAACGTTCGAATTCCTGCTCCTGCAGGGTGCGCAGGAGCTTCGGCTGCAGCTCCAAACTAATGTCGCCTATCTCGTCCAGAAAAAGAGTGCCATGATCGGCGAGTTCGAACCGGCCTTTCTTCTGCATCAGTGCTCCGGTAAAAGCACCCTTTTCGTGCCCGAACAGTTCGCTTTCCACAAGTCCCGAAGGGATCGCCGCGCAGTTCAGCCGCACAAACGTGCGATCGCGTCGCGGGCTGAGATTGTGAATGGCTCGTGCAACTAGTTCCTTGCCAGTACCAGTCTCACCATGCAGAAGTACCGTCGAACTTGTTGGAGCCACGATAGCGACCTGGTCCAGAACTTTGCGAATCGCCGCGCTCTTGCCGACTATGTCTTCGAAGTTGTATTCAGCTTCGATTTCGGATTCGAGGTAAAGACGTTCTTCCTCCAGACGAGCTGCCGATGCATTCAACCGTCCATACGCCATTGCATTGTCCAATGCGAGGGAGATCTGGATGCCAATCTGGGAGAGAAGATCCATATCCGCCTGTCCAAGGGCGTCGACCTTTCTGCTGCCCACGGCCAGCAATCCCAATGGTCTGCTGCCGGCAGTGAGCGGAACCAAAGCCACCGTCGATATGGACTCGACTTTTAACGACTGTGAAAAATAGGCAGGCAGCTTCTCAATGTCCGCAGCTGAGAGGATCTCAGCGTGTCTCGCGCGTAGTTTCTTATAATCCTCCTCATTTAAATTCGCTGTTGGGTGCGCATCGAGCAATCCTTTCCCACCAGGAAAATCCAGCACGGCGCTGTGCATCTGATTCGAGTCTTTATCGAGGATCCAGAAAGCAGTGAAATCACTTGCAAAATAGGATCGAATGGATGCTGAGGCCGAACGAAGGACATCATTTATATCCAGTTTCGCCACGTGATTGTTGATTTCGAGCACCAGGCGAAGGCGGTCTCGCTCGCGGCCAAGCTCACGCTGATACTGCTCCGCGCGGTCCCTTGCCAGCGCGCATTCGAGCGCAACTGCAACATGCGATGCCATTGAACGGAGCATCTCGACATCTTCAGGTAGAAATTGCTGCCCCTGCAACTTTGGTGTAGACAGAAATCCGTATTGTTTCTGGGACGTAGACACTGGGAACAAATATGTGCTGCGTCCGACAACTTCAGGGGCAAATGGGGCCAAGTCAGGGTGTTTCAACATTTCACGGGATAGATCCGGCACGAAAACTGGTTTCTGTTCGTCAAGGACTTGCGCGATCGCGCCAACTCGTAAGGCTTTGGTTCCGATGTTGATCGCAGGCGCATCTGCATCTCGATCGAACTCGAACGAGTACAGACTTTCTGCATCATCGCTTAAGAGGTACAGCTCAACCCCGTGCAACCTGGAAGTGCTCGACAGAACGCTACGCAGGCTTTGGAGAACGGCTTTAACGGTGGGTTGATCGGCGAAGGTGCAGGACGCGTCCAGCAAGCTTCGATAGCGATCTTCCTCGATCGTCATGATCTGGTGCTCTCGGCGGACAGTCTCGACATGGAGAAAATAGCCCATACTCCCTCATCAAGGCAACAGTCGCAGTTAGTTGTTCACCCTGATCATGCATTTGGTTGGCCGAATCAATTCAGCGCAGGCTTGCGGAAAACGGGCAAGCTTCTGCAGTTCGTCCTTCTCAGTGTGCCCATATTGAGGCAGTGCCCCGTGAAGGGCACCCTCGTCGTGGTCATTCTTCGACCGCAGGACCGGAAGGCCATGTCTGCCAGCGAGTCACCTTGTTTGACCGTCTGCGCGAGCGATGGCATGAGATCTGCATAAGGCTTGGGGAAAAGATCGATGCGTGTAGAAAGCTGGTTGATCTTGAATCCTCGGGGGTCCCAATGCATAAAGCTCAATCTCTGGTTCGGTCATCGGTTCGGTTCCTTGCCGTTCCACTTGGCTTTGGGCTAATCAGCTACTTGATACTTCGAGCCGGCCCGAAGCTCATCTGGGAGCAAATGCAGGCTGTCGGTTGGGGCCTGGCGCTGATCATCATTCTTGGTGGGTTCTCTCAATTGATCAGGACTTGGTCTTGGCGGCAGACGTTTACCTGCGACATCAGCGGGCTCTCCTGGTCGCGCAGTCTTGGCACTCAGTTGGCTTCTGACGCGCTCGGGCAACTGGGTCTGGCGGGGAAGCTGGTCGGCGAGGGTATCCGAATCTCCCTGTTGCGTTCTGATGTGCCACTGTCCAGCGCAATATCATCCGGGGCTATCGATGGAGGACTGCATTCTTTGACTGCTTCAGTCGTTGCTGTTCTGGCGATTACTGCAACCTTATTAAGTGCGCCGCTTTCTGGTGCCTGGCGATTCCAAGGATTGCTGCTTGCGTTCGTTCTTATTGCAATAGTGATCCTCGCGGCTGTTTCCGTCGCGAGGCGTTGGCCGCTGGTGGGGAACGCGATCAGGACGGTCGGCCGATTGCCACGATTTCACAACTGGGTCACCGGCAAACAGCCAATCATTGATTCGGCGGAAAACAACCTCCTCAGCTTCAGTCGCAAAGCGCCTGCTGCCTTCTGGGCGAGCCTGAGTCTGAATCTGCTATGGCACATTCTGGCAGTCTTCGAGGTCTACCTCATCCTGCGATTCATGGGGGCGAACATTGCGGTGTTTAGCGCTTTTGTGCTGGAAGGTCTGACAAAAGTGATTAACCTCGTGGGCACGCTTAATCCGGGGAACGTCGGAACCTATGAAGGTGGGAACATGCTCATCGCGGGGATGTTCGGCATAACCAGCACTACCGGGTTGACATTGGCCTTGTGCCGGCGTGCGCGGGCTTTGTTCTGGGCAGGCGTTGGGGCCATGTGCCTAATCGTGATGCAGAGGGCCCGGTCGGCACAGCAAAGTAAAGGTGAAGTCATATGCGAGAACGTGTAAGCGCGTTCTGAAGATTCGACACCGAGCGTCCTAGTGCAACTTTGCGAACGATTGATCCCTTCAATCCAGTCAAGCCTGCCTGCTCCGGGCCCATGGCCATAATTAAATAGAAGCCGCCATCTGGGCCTTCACCCCGAATGCAAAAAGAAAGGTCTAAAGCGGTCTGGAAGTAATGGCTGAAATGCCGTGATGTTAGGGAAAACAAGGCGGAATGGTGAAACCACTCCGCCTTCCCAGGTTGCGAAAGGTGACGAGCCCCCACCCGTCACTGCTCGCAAATTTCAGTGGCGGATCGAGGGTGTACTAACTTCCGCGGCCAACACCGTGGAACCGTATGACTGGCTATTGTGGAGGGCGGTTTGAATGGTCTTCACCTGTGACGTCAATTGACTGATCTGCGTCTGTTGGACCTTCAGCTGTTGCTTCTGCTCCTGGACGAGCTTCTGCTGTTCCTTGACCGCTTCAATCAAGAGTGCTGTCAATCGAGCATAGTCAATGCCTTTGGCGTTCTTGCCGTCCTTCTCCCATGCGACAACTTCCGGCACAACCTTGCCTACCTCCTCAGGAATCAGACCGATTTGGTGTTTCCCGGTGTCCTTTGCGTCGTAGGAAGCTCCGCGCAACTGCTCGACCTTTTCCAATGCACCGTCCAGCGTCTGAATGTTAGTCGCCGAACCCGGCAAGAAGTATGGGATAAACGCCGTCGCATAGGCAAAACCGCTATTGTCTTCGACCAAGAGCGGTTGAGAGTTGAATGCTTGGAGGTTAATTCCTGACGCGTTTTGCGCCCAAACAGCGTGGTTTGTGTCCCCGACGTTCACCACCGCCGTCTGTCCCGCATTTTGGAAGTTGCCGAGACCTCTCACGATGGCAATTCCATTGCTGACATCCAAAGTCATTTGTGGGTTGTTTGTACCGATACCCACAAAACCGCCGTTGGTGATTGACATGCGATTGGTGTAATTTGTGTAGAAATCGACGCCATACTGGTTCGGAGAGCCGTTGGGTCGTGCCGAAGAAATTCCTTCGCCGCCGGTGAGAGAACCCAACCGCAGGCCGGGAGAAAGTGACCCTTTGTTGGTGCCGTTGATATCCGTGGCCACATCCACGGTAGAGTCGACGTTCGGAGACAGCACCTGGTTGGCCTGCATGGTGGCTTCGAAGAGATTGTTAGCGGTGAAAGTGTTGGCCGCGTTTAGCTGCGGGATATAAACGCGGTTTCCTTTGGTTTGGAAAAGGCCGCAGGGTCGGAGTGCTGGTTAGCAACTCGTTCCCCGCGGAAATTGGCGCATCGCAACTTTCTTGCCGCTGACTACGGGTTCCAGCTTAAGCTGGCAACAGCGTCACCAGCGGGAACGTTGCAGAGCACCTGAATGGTGTTGTATCCGGTTGGTATGGTGACGGTTGTCGTCTTGCTTTGACCCGGCCCCGTAAACACGGCCATCGTCCCCACATTCCCGCTTGAATTCGTGCCCGTGTACGAAAAAGACTGGCAATTGAAGCTTTCAGTGCCAGTTCCGAGGCCCGACCAACCGTCCAGCACGGTGATGTTCTTCGTGTTCAGGGTCTCGATGGGGAGGCCAAACGCCAGGTCAACGGTGTAGGTGCAATTGTTGACTACGGCCCCGTTGTTTTCGTACACGCAAAGGTAGGGGTCTCCGGGGTAGTTCGTCAGCGTGTTGACTTCGACGTGGAACGCGCCGAACCCGGTCTCGTGGAGGTCGGCTGCATACGCAGGACTGGCTGCGGCGCCCAAAATGGCGACGCAGAGTCCCAGGAAGAGTGATGTTGCTTTGAGTTTCATTTTTGTTCTCCTTTTTCCGGCGACACGGGGGCCGAAGGTAGTTGTTGTGATATGCAACCTCTCGACTATGGTCTGATTGCTTCCAGAGTTCGATTGGTCATCGGCTAACGGACGGCTATTCCGTTGGGAGCAGTTCGCGCTCACTTATTAAAAGTGCAAAAGGAAGGGCGATTAGCTCACTGGCAGGAAAAATTTCTTAAAGCGGGCGGCTAGATTGGATGTTTCAGCCACCCTGAAGGGGCTGATGAAAGCCCATACCCAGTTCTATTGGGTAGTCGCATGGCGATCTGATAACCCAGCGTGGTCGGATCTTCACCATCAGTCCAAGATTGACAAACTTATTTATCGGAACGAACTTCTACCGGACCCCGCCCAAATTTCTGGAACAGTTTAAAGGTGTCAAAACAGTGCGGGACATCCCCGGATGGCGCAACCCGAAAACGTATTTATTCGCGTCGAGCGCGCGCGCCGTTGTTACGGCACAGTTGAAAATCGGTCAGCAAGTCCTAGAAATTTTCCAACATGACAAGGTCCGATACGTTGGTTCGTTTCGTGAACGCGAGGTATCGACCATCGGGAGAAGCCAGGGGCGAGCCGAGATGTGATTGCTCAGGATCGATCTCCTGCAGAACTTTGATGTTGCCGCGCTGATCCACTGAAACCAACACGACCGAGGACTCGGAAAAGAGAATTGCATAGAGACGTTTCCCGTCGGCCGCCCAACCAATGCCGGTCACGTACTGCCATTTCGAATTCTTGATCGGCAATTCGGTGATTTTTTGGTCCGCCAGGTTCAGAACTAGAATTGGACCGTCATCCTTGGCGGCATCGGCGACTGCAATTCGAGACCCGTCCGGGGACAGGCTCCAGTGCGCGACCTGAGACCGGTAGTCATTGATGATGCCAGCCTCGTCTCCTCTTCCTCTGCTGGGATCAAGCCAGGAAAACACAAGCTTGTGATCGTTCTGTTCCGCAACTACACATCGCGCCGAACTTGAAGATCCGCATCCGTAGGAGTAACGGCCGGTCAGCAGAACCGTTCGCGGTCCACCCGTCAGCGGAGTGGCCATCAAGCGCCAGTTCGCAGCTTCGTAATCATCGGCGGACGCAAACGCGGTGTAAAAAAGCGTTCCGTTTGGGCTAATCTCCGGATCGCGATAGTTCTCCGGTCCGGCTACGAGAACCTCGGGCGATTTCGACTTCAGGTCCTGCTTGCAAGCTGTCCATCGGCCGTTGCGCTTCGACTGAAATAAAATGGCTTTGCTGTCGTCGGTCCATGCAGTTGGGATATTGCGCCAACCGTCCATGGTCAGGCGCTTGGCGGTAAGGCTCGTGTCGGATGTCAGCGCTCCGACGTAGATTCCATCTTCGGTGTGCACCTTCAATACGATCAGGCGCCCGCCGTCCGAAGTTGCCTGAAACCCGAAGGGCGAAAAATCTTTCCAGTCTGTTAGTTGCTCTGGCTGTCCAACTTGAGAAAGACCTTCTGAATCCGTTCGGACCGCCCACAGATTATATTGGTCGAGTTTCGCGGAGATCGAGTAAATGATGCGACCATCGGCTAACCACGCGAGGCCGCGGAAGCCGTCCCGCCCGAGCAACCTTGGATCCGACAACACGAGGGCTGGATGATTGCCCATCAAGTCGCAGGCCACGATCGCAGTCTCGTGTTTGGCAAAATTGCCACGCATGCGGACAAAAGCAACGTGTTTTCCACCTGGCGACCAGGCAAGCCCCCAAAAGCTATCATACGGTTCGGATTGCAATATTCTGTGCGGCTCCTCGCCCTCAGCTCCCATCAGCCAGACCTCGTGGCGATCCTGGCTGAGAAAAGCGACGCTCGACCCGTCGGGCGATACGGCAGTCTCGGTTACTGCGCGATCCAGCAGTTTTCGCAGGCTGGAGTCGAAGGTAGAGAACCTAAGAATCCCAGACTGCGATCGTTTCGCTTTCACTAATAAGTGAACACCGTCCGGAAACCAATCCTGCGGTTCATATTCAGAAGCTAGTGACAGCTCGCGTACGTCTCCGCTATCGATCAGTAGAAGATGCACGCTCTTGCCACTGTCGGTGTAAGCGACGTACTTTCCATCGCGCGAGATTGCCGCCGCGAGGACGGGATCGTCTGCCGGGTTGGCAGTCAGGTTCCTCTCGACCGCTACGCTTTTCGCGGCTGTTGTTGTTGAGGATCGAATGAGGTTGTGGGCGGAGCGAATCAACGCCTCATGAAATACGGCCGTTGTGAGTACTAAGGCCAAAACTGCAAGGGCGGCGATCTTGGCCCATGATTGGTGGGAGCGGGCGGGAAGTGCCTCAAGTTCGCGCGCGAGATCGGACGCTGATTGATATCTCTTTTCGGGCTGCTTCTCCAGACATCGATCGATTACCCGCTGCAGCGCGGGAGAAGATTTCGGAGCAAGCTCGGTTATCGCTGCCGGCTTTTCGTTGAGGATGGCGTTGATCGTGTCCGCAGCAGTTTCCCGCTGAAACGCTTTGGCACCGGTGACCATTTCATAAAGCACGGCTCCAAATGCGAAGATGTCAGACCGCGCGTCGGCGGGCTGTGCTCGAGCCTGCTCCGGGGCCATATAACCGACGGTACCCATCACAACGCCCATCTCGGTGGCTGGGCCCGGCAGGTGGCGAGAACTCTGGCTGGCACTGGGAAGTAGAGAACTCGAGCGATTCAACTTCGCGAGGCCAAAGTCCAGAATCTTCGCCACGCCGTCGGTTGTGACGAACAGATTGTCCGGCTTCAGATCACGATGGACTATTCCCTTGGCATGGGCCGCTGCCAGCCCGTTTGCAATCTGGAGTGCGAGAACCACAACCGTGGCCGGGTCGATCGGCTGATCATTGATTCGCTCACGCAGCGTCCTGCCCTCCAGCAACTCCGAGACCAGATAAGGTGCGCCCGCGTGCGCCCCCATTTGATATATCGCCAAGATGTTCGGGTGATGCAAAGCCGCCGCGGCGCGTGCTTCCCGCTCAAAACGCCATCGGCGCGTTGGGTCGGTAGTGAGATATGCAGGTAAAACCTTGATGGCTACGTCGCGGCCGAGCAGGAGATCGCGGGCGCGGTACACCTGGCCCATCCCACCGGAACCGAGAAGGGATTGCACCTGGTATTCACCGATCTTCGTTCCTGGTTCCAGTGCCAGCCGGATTGCAGAGGATGCCATGAAGTTAGCGCGTACGTCGTCGCTGGAAGAAAGAAGCGAGTCAATTTCGTGGCGCAAAGAAGTATCCAAAGAGCAGGCGCGGTTCAGGAAAGAGTTGCGCTCTTCCGGATCGAGCTCCAGCGCTTCGTAGAGAAGATCGCAAATTAACTGGTGGCGTTCCGGAGTCATGTCTTGCTCATCTCGCGATGCAGCCAAAGGCGGGCGGTCTCCCAGCGCCTTTTTACAGTGGCCACCGACAGACCCATGGCCTGCGATGTTTCCTCAATAGACAGTCCGGCGAAAAACCTGAGGACCACGATGCGGCTCTGTTCCGGACTGAGTTTTCCCAGTTCGTTGAGAGCATCGTCCAAGGCAACCAGATCCAGGTCTCGCCTCTTGAACGCAATGGTCTCGTCGAGCGTAAGCCTGATTCCGCCATCTCGCTTGGCTGCAGCACGGCTGCGCGCATATTCCACCAGAATCTGGCGCATCAATTCCGCACAAATGGCGAGAAAATGAGCCCGGTTCTTGAATGACATGGCACGCTGTTTTTCCAGGCGCAGGTAAGCTTCGTGAACTAATGCCGTGCTTTGGAGCGTGTGTCCAGGTCGCTCCTTCCGCAAATAGCGCCGCGCGGTTTTGCGTAGTTCGTCATAGACGAGAGGCACCAATGCCTGGAACGCCTTGTCGTCGCCCGCCCGCCATTGCGCGAGCAGCTCACTGACAGAGTTGGATTGAGAAACCGTCACGTTGCCCGCCCGGCGGTCAAGTGGTAACACATGATACTTTTCAGGTCGCACACGGTCAACCCTCGGTTACGCCTAGGCTGGGATGTGTCAAGGCTGATAATCCCCTGCTGGATTGCAAAATGTTCTGCCGTCCTGAGACAAAGGCGCTTCTCTTTTCGCTTTAGACAAGTGAGCGCACGCCACGCGAAGATTCGAGCTTTCCGGCGTTGACAATGGGTGGCAGTCGGCGTAGCCTTCGGCGGTAACGGCCCGCCAGCCCCGATCTTTGTGCCGTGTTGGATGAAAAATTCGCGCCCGAGTGGAGAATCCTATGATCAAAGTGAAAGAGCTTTCCATCACTCTGCAATCCGCTACGCCCGTAACGGGGCCCGGCGCATTTGCGATCGTGTTTCATGCAGTAAAAGGAGCGGAAGTAGGACCGCCGCCGGAAACCTTTGGATGTTGCGGCGGCGGTGGTGGGGCCAGCATTCCCGGGATTTTTTTCAACTTGCCCTTTGATGGAGGGGTTGATCCCTTTGAAGTGACCTTCGCCAATTTGAAGTTCAACCTACGCGAGACCCTTGAGATTGCGGAGGCTCAACAGGAGCCTGCACCGATGTCGCCGACACAAACTATCGTCGATATAGATGTGCTTGAGGAAAAGCTTACCGCGACGCTCGAGGGGTTGCGTGCCCGCAAGGCTGAATTGCTCCGACAAAAAGCCTCGTAGGAACCGGTCCGGGAAGGCATCTCGGTATGAAGGGGAGATCGCAAACGTCGGCGGTCGCAGAACGGCCCGATGCGGCGCGAGTGTCGGGTCGGGTGGAGACCTACCGGGCAAGTCCTGGTTTCAGGATTCTGCAGCTCGAGGAACTATCGGCGGAAGACCAGGAATTGTTAGGCCCCCTGCGCAAGGACCCGAGTTTTTACGGACTCATCTGCGCGCAAACACGAAACGGCGCACCGTTGATGGCAATCTGCTCGGAGACCGCCAAGCTTATCGATACCCTGGCAACGCCGGGGCCATTGCCACCCGACATCCTGGACGACCCTGAAGCGCTGCTTGCCGTAAACCGGCTCGTTTTCGACGGGATCTTGCAGATTGCGCGCGGCACGGAATGGCTATGCGGCCCCGCGGTTTGCCCTGCTGATTCCGCTCTGAAACGTCCGTCAGGACTTCTTGCACAGTTGTCTCTCGAAGCAATCCAGCACGCTGCGTCGCTGGAAGCTGCCGACGCAATGGAGTTAGCCGCGTGTCTTTATCGATACAACACTCTGCCGGTTACACCGCAGTGGTTGCGTCGGCTTCCCGACACCGCAGCGGGGGTCGAAGAGTATCTGCAGATCGCAACGGGAGGCTGCCAACGTAAGGTGCTAGATCAAAACTGGATTTGCGTCACCACTCCTGCTAAGGAGACTCCATGGCTTATGTGGAGTTCCCGCCGGATTGTGCCGGAGAGTGGAGCCCTGGGTTACAAACTTTACTTAAGCCCGCATCCATCCCACTTACGCGATGCATTCCACGTATGGCTCCCTGCGATAACTGACACCGGAGCCTATCATTTCAAGGTCGGCGGCAATGTTCGCGGACTTTTGCGTCCGGATAAGATTGTCGCTTATTTTTCTGAGCACGACTCTCTGATGGAGGCTTCCCGCCTGATCACGAACGGCCTACTGGGGTGCCCGGCTCAGGGCGTGCCATTCGCCTCCGATTTAAATTGCGGTGCGCTCGTGTCGTGGGGGTCCGATCCACCATTCGACGAAACCCTTCCAGTCTGGATGCAGCGGCAAAGTTGGCGCCAGTGGATCTGTCGACGGCTGGGATCGGCTTTGGCTCGCGCAAAGCGGCAGAATTCAGAAATTCCGGCCTGGCGCTTCGCCTTAGAGCGCTTGCGCCTTGACGGCATCGACGTTGAGTCTTGGACTCCAACTTCGACTCCCTGGTTCGCTGCGAACGCCGAGGTGACCACACTGTGACCGGCCCATTCGTGCTGGCTGAAGACGTAGAGATTGTCCCAGTGGCTTCGCTGTCCGCCGCAGTCCGCGCGCACATTGAAAGTGGCGACGGCGATTTCACCATCACAAGGCCGCATACTCGCACGACCTCGAAAGTGATCAACTCGCAGGCAGCCGAATTCCTACGCCAGTTCCAGCAGCCGACGACCCTGGCCGATGCCATTGTCCGGTTCGGGAAAGCTGTTCAACGAAAGCCCACGCAAGTGCTGGAAGATGTCTTTCCGTTCCTCGAAAGCTGCCTTATCGACAAGTTGCTGGTTGAACCGGGCAGCGCAGCTGCGCCCATTCGATCCTCTCTCGAACAAGGTGCTCTTGTGGCCAATTACACTGTCCAGCGATGTGTCCATGTTCTCGTCGATACTGAGTTGTACCGCGTCAGGGCAGCGGATCGCGAAGCGGCACTGAAGATACTGCGCCGGGGAGCCGGGCAGCAAGTCAAGCAGCGCCTCGAAAGAGAAGCGAAGATCCTCGCGCACCTCGGCGGGCGCATCGCGCCACAGCTGTTTTCGTCGGGCGAAACAGGGGAAGGACAAACCTATCTAGCGTTGGAGTGGGTTCCTGGCGAGCTGTGCGGCGAGGCGGCGGCCGCAATCCGGGCTTCGACGTACGAATCGCTTCCGGAATCACTGGTTTCGATGTGTTCCGCGATTCTGGATGCGTATGCGGCATTGCATGACCTGGGTGTCATTCATTCCGATGTGCACCCGAGTAATGTGCTCGTAAGCACTGGCACCATACGGATCATCGATTACGGGCTGGCCCGCGTCGACGGTGAGAATCAGGAGTTGGCTTGGGTGCCGCGCGGTGGCGTGCCTCATCTTCTTGAACCGGAGTATGCGAAGGCCATTCTCAGCGGATCCCCGGTTCCGTTGTCCAGTTACGCTGGGGAACAGTACTCCGTGGCCGCTCTGATCTATTTCTTGCTAACTGGCCGCCACCATATAGATTTTTCTTGCGTCAAGGAGGCAATGTTTCGCCAGATCGCCGAGGAGCCGCCGGTTTCACTCTGGGCGCGCGGGTTGACCGGGGCTACCGAAATTGAAAGAGTTCTTTTTCGCGCCTTGAGCAAAGATGCGTCTTCGCGTTTTCCCGATATGCGCGCAATGGCCACCGAATTCCGGGAAGCTGCGGCCAGATCGCGCCAGACGACGCAACGTAGTGTGCCTAGCGCAGAACGTCAGTATCGAAACCAATGGCTGGAGTCGTTTCTTAACATGGCTTCAGACCCAACCATCGATCTGATCAGTCCATCTCTTGGCTATCCGACGGCCTCGCTGAATTTTGGAGCCACGGGCATCGCGTACGGCTTGTTTCGAATCGCTGGCGTTCGCGAGGATGCGGGGCTTGTCGCGTTGTCTTCGCGTTGGCTCGATCGGGCCTGCCGCGAGGCCCGGCACAAACTCGCTTTCTATACGCCAGACACGCAGATGACCCCGGAAACCGTTGGCCGGGTCTCTCCGTATCACACTCCTTCCGGCATGGCTTGCGTGCAAGCTCTGCTTGCCCACAGTTATGGTGACTCGGACACCTGCGCAACCGCCACGGCACGATTTTTGCAGCTGTCCGAGCAGGACTGCGAGAACCCAGACCTCACTCTCGGAAGAGCAGGCACTCTGCTGACGCTTTCGTCTTTGGCGGATGCTTTCCGCTGGGACAAAGCTTCGGGCGACCTCGAAAAACTCCTTGAGGCGGGGAACAAGTTGTGTTCCAAACTTTGGGCGCATTTCGACGCCATGCCGCCAATCGCAGACTCGCCGCCGTCGACCTTTCTGGGCATCGCGCATGGCTGGGCCGGCTACCTTTACGCAACGCTGCGCTGGGTGAAGACCGCCGGAGTCGAGGCGCCTGCGACCCTAAAATCCCGCTTACACGAGTTGGCGCAACTGGCGCAACGAAACGGCTTGCGTGCCTTCTGGCCTCGCATGACGGAACCCAACAGTTCGATTCTCGGCGGCTGGTGCAACGGCAGCGCGGGATTTGTGTTCTTGTGGGAACTCGCGCATCGTGTGACGTCCGATCCTCAGTGGCTTTCCTTGGCCGAAGGAGTAGGCCGGGATGCCTACCATTCCAGAGACGAAGGCCCCTCTTTGTGCTGCGGACTCACGGGTAAGGCATACAGCCAGCTTTGTTTGTACAAGCACACAGGCGATCGAATCTGGTTGGAAAATGCATCCAACCTGTGCTCGTTGGCAGTACGCAAGTCAGAGATCAGCGCGAGAATCGCTGAGCCGCGACTGCCGTTTAGCTTATACAAGGGAGATCTGGGGCTTGCCGTCCTGGTCTCAGACCTCGAGCGTCCTGAGTCCGCCCTCATGCCGTTTTTCGAAGACGAAGCCTGGCCGGCGCCGTCCTAAGTGGGTGGGCCCCGTTTTCCCGTCTGGACTTTCCCCGACCTGGCAAAACATTCGGAACTACATGCAACTATACACATAATGCTGGTGATATAACAACTACATCTGTTGACAGGGCTTTTCCATCCGCTTATGCTAGTTATTAGAGGCGCGCTGGTGAAATCAAAGGAAGAACGAGAACAAGTTGGTCTGTTCGCTGATGCCTTACTTGATGCGATGGCAGAGAAACAGATGGATATCGGGGACTTGGCGAAAAGGATCGGCACGACGTACGAGCATGCCCGTAAGCTGGTAAAGACCTATGCCTTTCCGTCCAGATTGTTGTTGGAGAAGATATGCCGCGTGCTCGATATGGACCTCGACGAGGCGCACAGGCTGGTCGTAGTCGATAAGATCAAGCACAAATACGGCAGCATACCCCAGGAACTGGCCGGCAAGACGCCACGATTTGAAGAGATCGAGCGAATTCTCCCTAAGCTGACTGACGAGCAGTTCCGCATGTTCGTGAACATCGGAAAGAGCATGGTCAAGACCAATCGGAGCTGATTCCGAACCACCACGGCCCTGAAAATAAGGTCACGAAATGGACCGGACAGTGCCTCGCTTTGCTCGTGATCAGCGGGTCGATTCGTCAGAGATTGAAGGTGATCTGAGGCCCTGCTGAAACAACCATTTGTGTGCAAGACTGGCGCTGAAATCTTGGGTCCAAATTGGAGTCCGATTGAAGGCCGGGATTCGTTAGTAACTTGCGCCAAACGAAAGTGGTGAGGTTCATAGCCTGGTAACCTGTGCAAGAATCTGTGCTAGAGCCTGCCTATTTTGCCCATCTAGCCTTTGTTTGACTACTCGAAACTGAATAACTTACGCGTTTTCAGTGCGGCTTAGTTGTTCGACCCCCACTCGCTTCCGCCATTACTTCATGCGCCACCCTTCCTGGTCCTGGACCGCAACAGGCGCAGGGCGAGCCTGACGCAGTATCCGACTGCCTTATCAACCGTGATGTGGATGAGTACCTCTATACCGTCCTAGTATTGGTTTCTTCGGAACAAGTGGAGATCGCTGCTCAATCGGAGGCTATGTGCGTTTAAGTATTGCGCTATCGTCTCGGATACGGCCTTTCTGATCTCCTTAAGATTCATCTATTCGGGGTTCATTAATTCGCGTTCACGACCCTCATCCGACTTCCAATTTGGCAAAAGGTCGCGGCGATGCAGCACCGGTCGTTCGTGCATCAACATGTCTACTCGGGCCTTTACCTCTTGGAATTCACTGGTGTCCACAACGTATTCAACTTTCTCTGGGAGCAAAGAGGAAATCTCATTTTGCGCGCGACGAATACGGTCTTCCGTCACCGGATGAGTAGCGAAGAGCTGTTCTACAAGATTTTGCTTGTGTTTCTCTGTGGTGTGCAACTTCTCGAAAAACTGGACGAAGGCTTGGGGATCGTATCCGGCGGCATATTCGTATTCCAGACCAAGCAAGTCGGCTTCCCGCTCCGCGTTCCGACCAAACTTCATGAACAACATCGGCATCGCAAATCCCAGTGGAATGGAGACATACCGCATGATTGCCATACGCGTGGCAGCACGTGTCACATGACGTGCTGCCACGTGCGCAACCTCGTGGGCCATTATGCCCGCGAGTTCCGCCTCATTGTCTACGGCCAGAATCATTCCCGTGTCTATATAGAGGTATCCCCCCGGAAGACTGAACGCATTAATTTCATCCGATTTGATCACTTTGATTGTGAAAGGCACTTGTGCGTCAGAGTGAGAGGCGATCCGTTGCCCCAGACGGTTGACGTATTGGGTGATCACTGGATCGGTGATCAACTTGCTGCTCGACTCCACATCCCGCGCGAGCGATTGCCCGAGTTTCCGCTCTTGCTCCAGTGAATACTTGTTGGATCCGTTGCCGACACCGCGGTCGCCGATGTGGCTGATGTCGTACTTGGCCGGCACCTTCTCTTTTTTTGAAGATTTCGAAATGATCCCGCTGTAATCGGTATGAATAGCCTTCGATTCCGGCGGCCTTGTGTCTTGGGAGCTAGCTCGACCAAGGCACAAAGAGAAGAGTAGGGAAAGAGTAAGGATCCACACCGCATCGTTGAGCGCGACAACTCTGGATTGGGACAGTGCAGCATTCGGGGAAGGCGGAATTCTGCTGCTCCCGCAACCGCACAACGCACATCCACCTCTGCACCGTCTGTGAGGCGTGCCGCTGAGCCAGCTTCCGCTAGCGAAGAAGACTGCGCGAAAGCCACTGGTGGTGAAAGCTGTTGCCACCCCAGGCCGTTGTGTCGAAAAGGTGTCCATTGGTACCTGAACGACTCGCGCCCCGTAAGGATTTGCACCCTTGATGATGCGAAGGCTCGTGCGGAGGAGGCAACCGTCGTGGCACGTGCCAAATTCCATCTAAAGTGTGGACACTGAGCAGTTGCTGGGCAACTGTCAAATGTGACAGGCTTTTTCGATTATTTATCCGGGGAGCTCTATTCGAAACGCATTTATGTGAGGACCATGTCGTCAGCCCTCCTTGATGGTAGCCGTGGTTTCTTTCCGGCCAGAAGGGTCGCCAAATCTAAGAAATTGGTTAGTACGGGTTCAGAAGAGCGAACGTGTGACCCACAATAAAAACATGCAACTTAGAAGTGCAATGGCCGCGGCGTAGCATATCGTAGCGAACGTCGAGTGCTGATTCGTGTCTAACGTCACCAGTTTGATGCGTGAGGACACAAAGTGGAGTTTACGGTCAGGAAGACACTCGCGATAGTGGGTCGGAGAATCCAGGTAGCGAATTTGCGCCCACACATAGCAATCCCCTACGTGAACCGTTGTGCCGCCGATTTCTTCGTTGTGAGGCCGCTTGTCCATAAACAAACCCTATGCGTAGATCTAGCGGTGTTCATTTCATTTCTAGGCCGAACAACCATCACTTGTTGCAGGATAACTAGGTAGTCGTGAATACATGAACCGCCGCGCCAAAGGGGCAGGGAACACCTACCGGCCGCAATAGGCCATACCACGACCCGGCCATGTAAACACGAAATCGGTTGTGTTGACCGTCACCGAGAACCGGATTGTTCCTTTTGGATAGCAACCTTCCGCGGAGCACAACATAGAAGAGTAGCGGGGATCTTTTGTGATAAATGAAATCGTTAGTGCTTTGTTGCGACGTACAGTGAAGACCGTGGATGTGATGGGGGAGAAGAATTCTTCTTTTGGGAGAAAGCCGCTCGAAAAACAATGCATGCTGGCAAGCTCCCACACTTCCTTGCGCTGTTTTTTGTTGAGGCCTTTCTTTGTCATCACGACCGGCAGCGGCAACGCCATGTGTCCGTCAACAGTGGCACGCCCTTGTTTCACGGAGACGTCAGACTCTGTAGTATTGACAACGGTCGTCGTGAAACTCATCAGCTCGCCCGCCATGGCTGAGCCGACTCTCTCGAATCCCGCCCGCGAGCTAACCTCGATTCCTGCGTGGTTCAACTTGTGGATTGCATCCCCTGTTACTGGGTCTCGAATGCTCGAGGACACGGCGCCGGAGCGATTGTCCCCTCCCCACACGAATGCGCTCGTCGTTTCCGCCCTAAACGTGGGCACATCGTCTTGGGCAAACGCCGTGAGCATCAACGCAAAGACAGTAATCGTTACTGTGAGTTTGCCTCGCATTAGTATCGTACTCGCCAATTCCGAGCTGCTTTTGTTCCAAATAGCAGCGGAGGGGCCTAGTATTTATCTTCGATACTTGGAGAAGTATGCGGCCATCAGCCCACCGCCCGCGAGGGCCGCAATGAGCCACACCGTCGCGACCACGATGGCAGCAGCGATGGTAGCCGACGATCTGGTCTCATCTTTCCGCTGCACGTCCGCGGCCTCCGCAAGTTGATGACATTCTGTGAGCACGTCGGGAGGGGTAATTTTCTGAAGCAGCTTTACCCCCAGGAACAGAACCAACAGGTCGTCTAGAAATCCGATGGCTGGAATAAAGCTCGGGATGAGTTGAATAGGACTAAACAGGTATCCCGCGCTACAGGCTGCCACCAACCTTGCGTACCAAGGCATGCGAGGATGCTTAAGTGCGAAATAGAAAATTTGTGTCTTCTTTTGGAGTTGCTGTGCGTGTTGCCTCCACGCTATCGCAGACGCAGGCTCAGGTCGTACCCACTCGGAATTTCCCTCGGAGAGGCATCGGCCAAGGATCATTGAAATATTGCGGCACTCGTCTTCCAGAATTACCTCCTCGCCTACCGCCGACACTCCTTGTGATCTTACGAATCGGCCCTAAGTCTCTACAACTGGCAAATCTGACAGCTGAAAGAGATGTAGACCAGAACCATCGCCTACTGCGGTCGTGTTCATCGGAAAAGAACCTTGAGCAAACGAGATAGCAATTCCTGCGGTGACAGAATCGTGAGCATTAAGGGCAAAAGAGGGGTGGCAGTCAAGACGGCGAGTCGCGTCACATCCTGCAAGCTAAATGGAACGATGCGCATCGCCCGCACCATTGAGTAGCTATTGCCCAAGTCGGCCAACGACTGGAGGTCCGAGGTGCCAAGTACCTCACTCGCTTCTGGCACACGTCTGATCCATTTCTCCTCGAAGCCGAACACATAGCGATTGGCCAACAGTCCATACTCCGAGGAACCCTCCCGCTGAGCAGCATTAAGCTTAGGGGTAAACATCGCCAACGGACCGAGGATGAAGAGGAGGAAGAAGCCCACATATCCTGCGGCTTCCATTTTGAACGACAGCAGACCTCGTCCTTCATGTAGGACCCGACTGGCGATTAAGCCCGCCAGCAGCGTGCCCTGTGCGAAAAGAATGAGTCCAAAAGCGTAAGACCCTGATCCTAGAAAGCCGATCCCGCCGGCCTGATCGGGGTGGGCTGCAGTGAGGTGCAAGTTTAGTCTTGAAAACTGCCACAGTAGCCAGAACCAGAGCACGAGTCGCATGTACCAGCGTAGCAGGATGAACTGAAAAAACGGGACGCTCACGAAGACGTACCAGTAGCCAGCTAAAGTGAGGTGCAGGTTGGAACTGCTCGGCATGGCATACCAGGTGGTTACTCCGATGGCGATCTCACTTCGCCAGATCCAGAGTCCCAGAGTGTAGACCAGAGCTAGCAGTCCTCCTTCCACAACGTTTGAGTCGCGGATGCGCAGCGCTGAGTTGACCGCTGCGTCAAACGCGGGCAGGTCTTCGCTCACTACGATTCGCCTTTCGACGAAACGCCGGACCAACGGGCTAATTCGCCTGTGAACTACAACCTCGGCTATGATGAGCGCCGGTAACGCCACCAAGAATCGAGCGTTCGCCTCGATATCATGCAGAAAGGGGATTTCGACGCTTCCACCGAAGGCGTGTCGCTGAAGCCCCGACAGCAACAGGAGCGGCAACCATACGAACAGCATGATCGCCATAACTCGACGCCGCAGAAATTCCAAGGCAGGTCCAGACAGATGCAGACACTGGTAGAGTTGAAAGAGAGGCCCGCCCAATACCAACGAGAAGTCCGGTGGTCTGGCCGTGGCGGTGGCCTTCATGGCAAGGCTTGGTTGAGCAGTCACATCACACTCTCCGATAGTTCGATAGGCACCCGGTTGTTACCTTCAGCCGCGCTTAGAACAAGTCGGTATTCGATATCGAAGATTCCATAAACTGCAGAAATCGCTGCAGTGGGCAGACAGTTAATCCTGCTCGAGTGCCGCTGGCTAACCATACGGTTGCTGCGTTGGCTCAGCAACTGTCAAAGCTGACAGCCTGACCAGACTTTCATTCCTCATATTTGAGCAGCTCCTGTAAGTTCTGACAGTTGTCGCGCCAGCAATCTGGATCGATAACTTCTCCAGGTCTCAAATCGGATCTGTCGGCCCGACGACAGGAACCGCGAGGAGTCACGTCGCCTGACGGTGAGGAAAGGTGGATATGCGACCAGCTTCGACCCTCGGATACCCGCGTACACCTGGACTGGTGTTGCTCGTCCACGACTTGAAGTTGCTCATCTCCCGACTGAGTCGCGTCGCGGCCACGTTACGCAAGCATTGACATCCCCCGAGCACGGTGGCCCTCACAGCGAGTCCAGAGAGTCATTCGTCATGACTGCGGAGCATTTGAGATCTGCCTGTAAGTTCTGACAGTTGTCGCACCAACTCGCGCCTTCTATAACCACTCTGGCTTTCTAATATCACGGCCACTTGGTGTGTTCAGTATTCAAGCTATTGACGCGTTTTCCCCGCCACGCGGCCAAGGGATTGGAAATGTTTACTCGATATGAGCTCGGAGGAGAGCGATGATTCACAATTACTTGTGGTGCCGGAGCGCAGCTCTGGTTATGGGGATATTCTTCGCTTGCGGTTGGGCTTCTGCTCAAGATGCCACCGGTAAGACGCCTTTTAGACCCCCGTCGCCTCTGTCGGCTGCAGCGTTACCGAGCGCACAAAACGAAGTCGATTTGAGCGTGAGAACAGGCTCCATCGTGAGCATTTCCGATCGAGGAACCGTGCTCGCAACGGCAGCCATAACACCAGATTCTGATGGAGTGTTACGCCTCACGCTGGATCAAGCGGAGCAGGCGGCAGCAGCAGCGGCCAATCCGCTCGTGCGGCTTGGAGCGTTGCAGGTCGAAGCTGCGAAGCAACACCGGCTGGGCGTGCAGGCACAATATTTTCCTGCCATGACTAGCACGTTTATGGATCTTCACTACAACAAGCATCCGGGCGATGTGCTCTCGGCGGGTCCTCTAGGGACGGTGTCTGTGAACATCGTCAATAAGGATTCGAACACGCTTAACCTCATGGCAGTTCAACCGGTCACACCGCTCTTTTCCATCTATCAACTCGCGAAGATCGCGCGGGCGGATGAGAATATCGCCCGAGCAAAGGCAGGAATGCCGGTGGCGGAAACGGTTGCCAAAGTCGAGAAGACTTTCTTCGAATTGCTCGTTGCCGAAAGGGAACTCACCAGCGCTCAAGCAGACGCCAAGAGAATCCAAGCCAAATGGCTGACGGCGAGCAACTCGCAACACCCATTTGTGTCGACGGCAGAGGAGACGGACATCCTGAATGCTGAAAAGGCAGTCATCGCACCGGCGAGTAAGGTGAAGGAATTGACCGCGTCACTCAACCAGATGATAGGTCTGCCGGACGGAACAACGCTAGAACTCATCCCGCCCGACCCTTTGGTCGAGAATGTATCGCTAGACGAAGCGACAGGGAAAGCGACGGCGAATCCCGAAGTGATAGAGGCTGAGCAAACTGCCATCAAGGCGCACGCAGGTTTGACAGCGACAAAATTGACATATGTTCCCACTGTCGGGGTGCTGAGTGGTTATGCATTTCAAGACGCAATCAATCGCGTCCTTCCGCGATCTTTCGGTTATATCGGTGTCTCGGCCTCTTGGACCATCTTTGATTTCGGCAAGCGCGAGCGTGGAGTGAAAGAAGTCAAGGCGCAAGCCGACATGGCAGACATGGGCGTGCAATTGACCAAGGCCAAAGTGGCGGCGGCGGTTAAGACCAGCTACATCGAGTTGGAACGCTCTCGCCAGTTCACCCAACTGGCGCGCCGGATGGTGTCTGCGACTCGGGTGGTTGAGGCGAGCTACACACCTGATGACCCGGAAGTCATATCGGCACGGGCAAAAATCGAAGCAGATATGTTTCGAGCCGAGCTCGAATATCGACAGGCGTACGCCAAGTTGAAGGCTCTAATGGGTACGCCATAGCCTGGCTTGTAATCAGGTCACCCAGGAGCTTGATCATGAACCTACAATCTCTTGTTCCGCTCGTCTTGAAGGCAAGCATTTTCCTCACCGTATTCGCGCTGGGATTGCAAGCGACATTTGCCGATGCGACGTTCCTGTTCCGACGCCCCCGGCTTCTTATTCGTGGTTTCTTCTCTATGAGCGTAATAATGCCCTTGGTTGCATTGTTCTTGATTCTGACCTTCCAGCTGAACCCAGCCGTAAAGATCGCCCTGGCTGCCCTTTCGGTTTCCCCGGTTCCGCCTATCTTTCCAAAGAAAGCACTCAAGGCTGGCGGTAAAGAAAGTTACACGATCGGTCTCCTGGTGGCGACGGTGGTGCTCGCAATTGTTGCGGTGCCGATCGCCATGGAGACTTTTGAAAGGGTCACCGGGGTGCCGCTGTACATGTCGGCTGTTTCGGTCGCTGCCATAGTTTTTACGACCGTATTGACGCCGCTGTTGGGGGGAATCGTGCTGCGCGCAGTCGCATCGTCGTTTGCTGACCGTGTAACGAAACCTATTGGCACCGTCGCCCTCGTGCTCATGATCTTGGGCGTATTACCGGTGCTTTTTGTTTCGATGCGGACCGTCCTGTCGTTAGTCGGCGACGGCACGCTTCTCAGTCTCGCCGCTTTCGCGCTGCTTGGCTACTTCGTCGGCTACTCATTCGGTGGGCCGAATCCCGAGGATCGCTCTGTGCTTGCCATGGCAACTGCTTCTCGCCATCCGGCCCTTGCGTTGGCGATTGCGCATGCCAATTTTCCCGAACAGAAACTGGCGGCACCAGCCGTTCTTCTTTACCTGATCGTCAGCGGGGTCGTAACCGGCGTGGCTTCGAAGCTAATGAAAAAAACGAAGACGTCGCTAGAGGCTAAAAAGGCAGTGGCAAGTTAAGGGCCATCGCACCAAGAAGAAACGAACACACTCCTCTGCGAACAATTGTCAGAACTGATCAGGCCCGCCTTAGGAAATACTCTGCAACGCCCCGAGAAATGACTGCCTGGTCGGACTGTCCGCTTTGACAGTTGCTGAGCCAATGGGCACTCGTTATGGTTCAGCAGGCCAGGCAATTTTGAATTCAATCTCTGAGATTGCACGCAGACTGGACGCCCAGGAACCAGGTGGATTTGCTTGTTTTTGGCGGCAGCCCCGGATCCGGATGAAGTAGCTAGACATGTTGCGAATCATCGTTTTCGAGGAACCGTTTTCGGTTAAGCTCCGCCTGCAAGGCGAACTCACGGCTCAAACGGCTTCCCAACTCAGTGATCGCTGGACGCAAGGACGAAGCACGCTGCGGGAGCGGAAGGCCATTCTCGATCTAGGGGACGTGGTGCAGGTAGACGAGACGGGACGCAAAGTGCTCGCCTCGCTCGTGGACGAGGGGGTTAGGTGCGGCTATGCTCCTCCGGACTTGCAAGCTCTCATCGCCGATTTAGCTAGCCGCCAGCGGAAGCATGGCACCAAACGGCTTAATTCTTCCGTCTGGCGCGTGTGGCGGCTGTTCCGTTCGATTTTAACCTCTCGCTAGAGTTCCTACCGATGCGCGTAAATTGGCTAGCAACCGGTCAAATCACTGCCTGACGCCCTGTCAACTCTGACAGTTTTCCGACTCTGGATCGTCCTTTAGGGTGGGGTTTTACGGAGCCACGACCAGCACAAACCGAACATTTATCGGATCAATTTTAGCAGGGAGCACAGCAATGAACGTCAACAAAGTACAAAGGTTCTTTTCTATCGCGACCGTTGGGATCTGGATCACATTGAGCGGTGCATCGGGTTGGGCACAGACCGCTCAAGACACGCCAGCGGCTGCACAGGGGCAATCAACTGCTCAGGAGAAGCAACCGGTCGCCATAGCCGCAACAGCTGTGGGGACAGCGTTGCCCTCTGAGGGCACGCCCCCGGCAACGACAGAACCCACTACTCAGGCTCAGCAACCCGCTCTCGAATCCAACACAGAAGCTCTGGACAAAGCACGGAAAGCCGCTCAGAACCCGATTGCCAGCATGATCAGCCTTCCGTTGCAGGAGAATTGGAATTTCGGTATCGGGTCGGCTGACCGTACCCAGAACATATTCAACATTCAGCCGGTAATCCCGGCTAGCCTCGGGGAACACTGGAACGTCATCGCCCGCTACGTCACTCCCATCATCTACCAGCCTTACGCGATAAAGCAGCCGTCCGGACCTCCGATCCAAACGGGTGCCTACGGCCTGGGAGATATGCAACCCCAATTTTATTTCTCCCCTAAACAAAGCGGCCCGGTGATCTGGGGCGCTGGGCCGATTTTTCTGGTGCCCACGGCCACGAACTCTCGCTATCTGAGCCAGGGGAAATTCGGCGTAGGTCCGACTTTTGTGGCTCTGGCGCAGCCGCGCTTTGGGACCATCGGCGTGCTTGTAAATAACATTTGGTCTGTAGCCGGCCATGAGAACAAGCCCGACGTAAACCAGTTCTACCTTCAACCGTTCCTCAATTACAACTTAAAAAAGGCCTGGTATCTCTCCCTTCAGTCGAGTGGCATTACAGCCAACTGGGAGCAGACACATAACCGATGGGTCGTGCCTATCGGCGGTGGTCCTGGGCGCGTCTGGAGATTTGGACACCAGGCGGTGAACATCCAATCTTTCTTTTTCGGCAACGTCGTCCATCCACCGGGGGCCTCACCCTGGACATTCAGGATGGCTTTCACACTCTTGTTCCCAAAGCCCAGGTAACAAGCGAAAGTCTGTAGAAAAGTCGGAATCTACAGGATCGACTTTCAGTGCGACACAAAGGGCTTCTTGAAGGGCAAAGCGCATGTGATCGTGGCTCGGCACAAAGTGAACATCATCAATTGCATAAGGGGGAAAGGAGACCATTGTGAAGTCAAACATCTTCAAATTCTTCTTACTGCGTGGATTCTTCTCGATCCTGGTTCAGCTGGCGATTGCGGGGGCGGCCGCAGCCGAGCCAGTGATTAATCGCGGGAAGTGCTAGGCACGAAACAGCCCCAGCTTCGCAGTTCATCCAGGAGCGTTATTCCGGTTCATTGCGCTGGCAATTTTGCCAGTTCTCGGAGTGGTGCGGTGGTCTTAGATTCACCTCAGCGCACAACTTTACCTGCTTGGAACCCGTGCGTTTGGTGAGCCGTCAGGTTCAATAGCTGTTCGGAATGGATGCGAAGAATGGCTGCGACGAGAATCCAATGTTCCCAAAGTGACGGCGCTGATGTGACCGGACCCTGGGCATCGGAGTCGATGCATTTCCTGCTCGCGGCAGCGTGCATCGTGATTGTGTCGGCGGGAATCAAGGCTGCATCCGATGTCCTCTCGCTCATTTTGCTCGGCCTTCTTCTGGCCTACAGCGCTCTTCCGATAGTGAAGTGGATGATGCACCGATTCCATCTGCGCAAGACCGTGGCATTGGCACTTGCCGTGGGCGTAATGGGCACCTTGGCAGTCGCTCTGGTGCTTGTGCTGTACGAGAATGTCGTAGCCGTGAAGGAAAAACTCCCGATCTATGAGGAGCGCTCGCGTGATCTATACCAGCACCTCGCGGTTTTCTTGCACGCTCATAGCATCAATATCACGAGCTTGTCGGCTGCGAAATTGTCTACCTCCAGCGAGATTGTCAAGCTCGCGCACCTGGTCCTGCCGGAGGTGAGCCGCATTTTCTCGGATGGGCTAGTCGTAGTCCTGCTGGGAGGAATTCTTCTCTCGATGATAGCGGGAGATAAGGAGAGAGCGAACGCCCGGCCGATCTTGACCAAAGTCCAGAGTGACGTGGCCCGTTATATCGGCGTCTCGGCCACGACTGGAGCTCTGATGGCGCTGGCCAATCTGGTGCTGTTGGCGGCCTTTGGCGTGGATTTCCCGCTGGTTTGCTGCGTCCTGTATTTCTTCTTGCAGTTTGTTCCCAGCATCGGTCTCCTTCTCGCCCTGGCGCCGCCGAGTTTTCTAGCGCTCCTCATGCTGGGTTGGAAGAAGGCTTTGCTGGTTGTGGGAGGGCTGGTGCTGATTCAACTGGTATCGAAATACGCAATCACTCCGATGCTCCTGAGAAGGCAGGACGTGAAAGTCTCGTCCATGGAGAAGGCGATCTCCCTGCTGTGGTGGGGGTTTCTGCTTGGCCCCGTTGGCGGCATTCTGGCGATTCCACTGACTTTGGCAATGAAGAGGTTCGTTCCCGACCTCTTCGTCATTGAAAGAAGCTATGCAGCGGCGCCCTGCTTTCATAGCGACGACGCTGTTGTGAACGTTCGGGCAGGTCACTAATATGCCGTGCGCCCTTCTCAGTTCGTTACCTCCTCAGCTCGTTCATGGCCGCTTGTGCCGCGATTCGAGCTTGGACCATCCCGAAGGAGACTACTGTGAACCCTCATCATAGGCCAAGTGTCACACCTGATATAGCGGTTCCTTTAACGCTGCTCGTCATACTATTTGTGTTTGCCGGTATCGCTCATTGTGCTACCGCATCTGCCACGGAGACCAGTGGTCTCGGAGTACTCACCGAGCAATACAACCTGAGCACCACAGTGACAGTGCGGATGACGGTGGAGAAGTCCTTAGGAGTGATGACGGCCTGCCTTTACCGAGACGTCTCCGGCGTGTTGTCCACCGCACCACAGAGGTCTATGGTACAGGGACACCTAAGGTGTCGCACGATCCATTTACCGCGACTCCAGTGTGACCGTCAAAGTCTTAAATTCTGCGCTGCCCACGAACCTTCAGAACCTGCGCGAGCGCACAGAGTGGTTTAAGTTTTTTCTTACCGACCTTCCATTGGGGAATCGTTGGATACCGGTGATAGGCGATGCGGCTCCGAAGGAAAAACGTAATAGACCGAAGAGACACGCTCGAACGTCGAGAAATTCCGACCGAATTCGGTTCAGGAAGAAGGGGTGTGTCATGATGCGAAATCCTGTAGGGACAGTCGTCCTGATCGTATTGATTGCCGTGGCTACGATGCCCTGCAACGCTCAGACGAATGCTGAACTCGTCAACTACCTCCAGCGGGACGTCAAATTGAGTCAAGATCAGATCGCAGCTCTGGACAAAGGGGAGGCCGTGGCAAAGACTCTGGAATCCCGCAGTCCAGCCGAGGTTTTCTTATGGGGTGCGGTTTACGTGAACGCGACTCCAGAGAGCTATGTCAAGGCTGCGTATGACTTCGACCGCCTTCGCAAGTTGCCGAACTATCTGGCCCTTGAGAAGTTCAGCAGTCCGCCCCAGCTCTCCGACCTGAAGGGTTTCGCCTTGGACAGCCAAGACATCAAGGACCTCAAGGACTGCAAGCCCGACCACTGTAACCTTCAAATTCCTGCCAGCACGATCGGAGATGTTCATCAAACCATTGATTGGTCTGATCCCGATGCTGAACAGCAAGTAAATCAAATGGCGCAGAGGAAAGCGTTGCAGCACCTGCTGGCCTACGAGAAGGAAGGCAATCAGGCCCTGGGCGTATACAACGACAAGCACGACCAGACCGAAGTTCCGGAACAGTTCAGCTACATGCTTAGCTACGCGAAGGTTCTGCCGAAAGCGCTGCCGGATTACTACAACTATCTTCTCGAATATCCCAATGGCAAGCCTGCGAATGTGGAGGATATGTTTTATTGGGAAAAGGTGAAATTTGGTCTTAAGCCAAGTCTGCGTATGGTGCAGGTTGTGACCATGCAGGGAAATAACCCGCACGAGCCAGCCTACATCATCGCGGAAAAACAACTTTATTCCAGCCACTACTTTGAGACGGCGCTAGATCTCACCTATTGCATCCGCAGCGACGATCCAAAACGGCCGGGTTTTTACCTCATCATGATCATGGGATCGGAGCAGGCGGGACTGACCGGCTTCAAGGGTTCGATCGTGCGCTCGCATGCGGTGGGACGAGGAGTTTCCAATCTGCAAAAATCCTTGGCGACGATTAAGGCGGCCTTGGAGAAGAACCAGTGAGATAGCTTCTTCTTTACTGGCTCGAGCTGTTGGTCCTGCTCGACGACGACCATCCTGCGATGGCAGCCTTGTATTGTGCCTGTAAGTTCTGACAGTTGTCGCACCACTCCCCGCCTTCTATAACCACTCTGTCTTGCCATAGCTTTGAAGTACTTAGGGATCGTTCTATGGGAACTGTCGCAACAGTACAAAAGGACAGGGGAACCGTTCTCGCCGAAGAACGTACTGATCTGGCTCTCCATCGCACGATCGTCGCGTCAGAAAGAACGCTGATGGCATGGATCCGAACCGCGCTTTCGATGATCGGGTTCGGCTTCACCATTTACAAGTTCTTTCAGTATCTGCCGGCAGAAATCGCGGCTGGTAACGTGAGGCGTCCCCAGGCGCCCCGCAATCTGGGAATGACCCTTATTGCTTTGGGAACCTTGGCGTTGACGGCCGCTGCATGGGATCACCGGCGTTATCTGAATGAGCTTGGAGTGTCCCAGAAGCGGCACATCTGGTCCATTTCCTTTGTGATGGCGATTTTCGTCGTGTTGATTGGAGTGATCGCACTATACGGTGTCCTGTTGCGTAGTGGGCCGTTCTAGGCTACGAGCGCAGATTAAAGCGAACGTCAAAAAGGAGTGCTCGGCCCCACTTACAATTCTGAGCTTCTACAGGAGACTTGATAATGGCAACCCGAAATGGAAGATTCGTATTTCTGCTGGCACTCGCTTTCACCACTCTTTTGCTGGCCTCTTACGGCAAGGAGGAGAAGAAGTCCGAAGCCTACTCCGCGGTAGCTATTGGCACGGGAGGGTCGGCGGGCGGAACTACGATCCAGTTTGATTTCAGAATCACCGAGTACACCACTGACGAAGAACTGAACAAGTTTGCCGGGTTGCTCAAAGAAAAAGGTCCGGACGCTCTACGCAGGGCACTGGAGAATGAGGACAGGGGACGGATTAACCCAGCGGGACGCATCGGCAACCAGATTGCGGTGGCGCGCAAGCGGCAGCAGGGAGCGGATACGATCATCACCATCGTCACCGCCCGCGTTATGTCATTCACCGAGCTGTACCGCAGCGGCCGATCTACTGATTACCCCTTCGGATTTCTGCAAGTCAAGCTGAACGAACAGGGAGAAGGAACCGGAAAAATCATGGCTGCCGCCAAGATTAAGTTCAACAAGAAGAATGGTCAGTACGAAATTGAAAGCTACGGCAACCAGTATATTAAGGCGGTCAATGTCCGTCCGTGGAACTAGAGTGCGCAGACGACCCCCTCGTGTGTCAGGCAGCTCTCAAGCGCTAGTGGGCACCTACTCGCAACAAGCAACGCCTAGCTGACGTTGGAGGTTAACTCATTGTGCCTTACCCATACACCTTAGCGGCGGCAGCGGTGCTGGCCAGCGTTTACGTTTTCGGTAACAGGCTGCGTGCGGGGTCGCACCACCGCCGCTGGGTTTCGATCGCCGCCGGCGTATCTGTCGCTACGATCTTCATTGACCTCCTACCGGAAATCTCTGAGAGCCAAGCAAGGTTCTCGAGTAGCCACCTCCCTGGCGCGGCCCTTTTCCCAGAGCAGGCTATCTACCTTGCTGCCATGCTGGGGTTTGTACTCTTCTACGGGTTGGAGTACATGGTGGCCGCATCGCCGTCCGCGGAGGATAAGACCAGCAGTGCGTTCTTCTCATTTCAAATTGCGGCCTTTGCGGGATACAGCGGTCTTATCGCATATCTCCTCGTCCACAACACTTGGCACGACGCTCCATCTTTGGTGCTCTACTCTCTGGCCATGGCATTTCATTTGCTGCTCGTAGACCACTCGCTCGCTCAGGAGCGCCCGAGCCTTTACGAAGTCCGCGGACGATGGATACTCGCCCTGGCCGTCATGGGAGGCTGGGCTGCCGGGATCCTTACGTCGATACCTGAGGAATGGATGGCCAGAATCACGGGCTTTGTCAGCGGAGGAGTCCTCATGAACACCCTTGTGGTTGAATTGCCCGAGGGACGGGGCGGTCGACTCTGGCCCTTTATATTGGCCGCGGCAGCATACTCCCTTGTGCTAATCGTTGTATTAGGTTGACGTGGGAGTGGGCCCTAGATGGTACTAGGTGAGGCGCCTTCTTACAAAACAAAGACTGGCCCTGTCCTTTGACCTATTACTTAATTCGATGGGCTAAAACACGCGGCCCAGAGCAAAGAACCATGTGGCGTGGCCCGTATCACCCACGCTTCCGCCAACGAACAAGGGTCCAAGAGCCGTTCGTGCGATCACCCCAGCCGCCCCGTTAGTTGGCAGTTTGCTCACACCGGGGGCGTTGAACATTTTGCCAACCTCATAGAAGGTCACCCCGTACAGGCCATCGCCGACGAAGGTTGGAAGATTCGCTAGTCTGTGCAAGTATCCTGTGCGGAAGAGATAATACTGATCTCCGCGCACCTCGTTCTGGCCGTAGGCAAGCCACCCGGACGCCCCCCCGAGAAAGTATTGCGGAATTCCGGTTTGGTCGTAGCCAATGGTCGAACCGCCCTGCGCCCACACAAAAACAGAACCCGGCTTGGAGACGGTTTTGAAAAATTCAGTTTTCAGATCCAAAGTTGGAAACGCTGAGGGTGCTCCCGGGCTCGTATCCAACCAGTGGAAATTCAACTCGCCCAAATAGCCCCGGCGCGGAATGATCGGATCGTCAAGGTGATCGGTCCTGAGGCGAAATCGCCAGGCTTCGACTCCCCCTTTAACCGAACTGAATAGCTGGGTCCCGAGCTTCAAGTGCGCATCCAAGTAGCCGATTTCATAGCCGGCGCGAACTTCGCTGAAACGACTCAACGCGTAGCCGAAGTCAAGCCCCACTGCTGCCCTCCCTAGACGGTAGTCTGCCTGCGGGTTGTCGTAGGAAAAGATCCATTGCGTGGACTCACTTGCGATTACCCGTGGCGCGAAGAACCATCTGGAGGTTTGGCTAAATCTCTTGTACAACTCGGTGGAAATCCCGTAAGTGTTTCCGAAACTAAAATCTGTCCGTAATTCTGAGCCATACCCCGCGACGTCGAGGAACGTCAAGCGTCCTCCGATCGCAAAGGTGACGTTGTCGGGCTCACTGCCATTCAGATCAATGACAGGTTGCAGAAGCGGCGGCGCATAATTCTTCTCGTGAACCGTAACCAACAGGCCGAGTTCGCCGTCATCTTGGATTAAACCATAGGTGGCGCTATCGAATCGGCCCAGTCCAGTCAAGCGGGTCAGATAGTTTTCCAGCTTTGGTGTGTCGATCGGTTTGCCAACCACAGGCTGGAGGAAGGTCTGGATTTTTTTCTCCGCATCGGGACTCGTACCCTCCACTTTTACAAATTGTGGAATACCCACAGGTCCTTTCTTACGCGCATCACGTTGAACCAGGTATTCGTTCCATGCGGCCTGATCGAGAGCATAAGGTAGTAAGATTTTGGCCTTCTCCTCTGCCGCTTGCATGCCCTGCTGAATGAGTGCGTCCGCTTTGTCGAATTCCAGGCTGCTGAATTTCTGCACATCCACTTTGACAACGATGTCGGCAGCCTCCATTCCCCGGACTTCGGTGGCGGCGGTGTCGACAGTAATTGCCTGGCCGAGCACGCTGAAGAGAGATTGAATTTCATCGGCAGTGGCGGGAGCGACCTGGAGATGAATCGCGATGACCACGTCGGGCCCCATCTGGCGCGCGAGATCTGTGGGCAGGTTGTCCACCAAGGCACCATCCACATACACCCGGTCGTCGTCGCGGACGGGAGAGAAGATTGCGGGCAGAGACATGGAGGAGCGCATAGCCAGACCGATCGGACCTGTAGAGAACACATGTGCTTTTCCCGAAATGAGGTCCGTGGCAACGCAGCGAAAGGGGATCGGCAGATCGTCGAACGATTTCACCGAAGAATAGGCCAGCGTCTCCCTGTCAATGACCATGTTGATTTGATGTCCCGAACTTAATCCGGATGGGAGGGTTACCCCGTGTTTAAAACCGATGGACAAATCGTTTTGAACCGCGCGCTCATCCTCCTTGCGGCGGTATGAGAGGTCCTGGTAGGGAGTTTCGCCCCCAATTACAAGCGGCCAGTCCATTTGCTTGACAAGTCGTTCGAGTTCATCCGGGCTCTTGCCGGTTGCGTACATGCCTCCGACCAGGGCACCCATACTGTTTCCGGAGAGATAATCAATGGGAATGTGGTGCTGCTCAAACCACCGAAGCACTCCGATGTGGGCCAGTCCGAGCGCACCACCCCCTTCGAGCGCAACGCCGATAGTCGGCCGCTTTGGCGTTTGTGGTCCTCCTTGTGCAATAGCGATGAACGGAGATGCCATTACGGCGAGCAGTGCCAGGACGATGATCGGCGACCGGAAATATGAACTGCGACGAGTCCTTTCAGATGTCCAGATACTATTCATGACAACCTCGTGCTTCTTCAAATACCACTCAGAATCCGACTCGGCCCGCTCGAATCAATGCAGAAAATTCGGTGGACTGATTCGCCGCTCGAGCCGCTGCGTTGATATGCTCACGTTGCTTTAGCTCTGGAAATGGAAGCCCGCCAGTCACCAACCTTCCCCGGTCGCATAGCAACTTATCCAGCGTGCCGTTCAATAGGACCTGATAGTTCCAAGGTCCCTGATTATGAAGGACTGCACCAAGCTGGCTGTCGATCGCAGTCGTACAGTTTCTCGTCACTTCGTTGTACCAATCAGGGTGATCTTTCAACCGGTTCAGGTACGCAACATAGGTGAGGAACATTGCTCGTGCTACATCCGGGGTCGCCTGAAACCTGTACATGGAGACTTCTTCGCCCTTACGGTAGTTAGTGCGCAATCGAATCAAATCGCGCTCATCAGCCGTGACAAAGATCAGCTCGTATTGACGGAAACATCCGAGAACTGTCGAGTACGCTTGGCCAACTTTGTAACGCGCCTCAATGGAGAATGCGATGTGCTCGTTATTCCCGAATTGAAAGCTGATAATCGGGTGGCTTGCAAAAGGGATTCCCCAGTTCGTCAGAAATAAGTCGGCGGCTCGGATCTGCGATAGATTGAGTGCCCGGTCGCTCCAGCAATCCGCATAATCGTCTTCAGAGCGATAGTCGCAGTTGCGTAAATTGTGAATAGTAACGCGATCTCCCACGATTTCAGCCCATGCGGTTCGATCAACGTCGGGTTGCCAATTGCCATCGTTCGTGGGTTTTAGGGTGAGCCACCATGCGAGCACGCCACAGAAGCCCAAGAGATATACGACCGCAGCCCAACCGAATCGTCTGAGCTTGACGAAAATCGTGATAATGCCCAGGACGTAGATTAGGGTTAGCGGAATTCGCAGTGCGGTTATCCGACAATCGACCAAGAGGGCTGCCGCCGCCCACAGAGTAAGGAGCGTGAGAACGACCCACACAATTGTGATTCCAACCGCCCGTGGCACCCTCAACCAAACCGGCGATACCGTAAGGTGATCCGGTACGGTAGTCGTATTCAAATTCTGTTTGAGGTTGGTCAAGAGTTTTCCTCGCGCCGTGCAGATACTCCGACATCGAAGACATCCAAAATTCCTCTAGCGATCTTGGCAGTCATCTGGGCTGGACTACAGAATGTCGAGGTCGGGGCGAGTTGAGAACTGTCAGTTCTGTCAGTGGCAGAGCAGGACACGAGTCATGGGAATGAGTCAGATGGATTCGTCGGCACCAGGGCATCCTCTACCCAGCACTGCCCTAATGCTCGCCGACCTGTATGTTTTGACAGTATGCGACGAGGATGCACAGGCCTAGTCTGCTCCTGAGGAGCGAATTGGCGACCCTTTCCGGATTGCTAACCATCCGTTAAAGGCATCTCGCAGCATGGTGTTCACCTCGATAATCGTGCTTTGTCTCGGTCTGCGGGGCCCGATTGATCGAATTGTGCGGCTCCGAAGGAAACGATGACTACCCCAACGACAATTCGACAAGGCGGCCTCACGTTTCCGGCAAATGCGCCGCCCTCTTTCCATGTATTGATCAAACCGACGGGCGCGATCTGTAATCTCGATTGCAAATACTGTTTCTTCTTGTCAAAAGAGATGTTGTACCCGGGCAGCCAGTTCTCCATGGCCGAGGATCTGCTGGGGACCTATCTCAAGCAGCTCTTGGAAGGCCATCGAGCTCCCCAGGTGGATGTGGCCTGGCAAGGTGGCGAGCCGACATTGATGGGACTGGACTTTTTTCAGCGCTCGGTCGAGCTCGTAAACGAGCTGAAGCGTCCCAACCAACAAATCCAGTACACAATCCAGACCAACGGCACCCAGCTCAACGATGAGTGGTGCGCTTTCTTCAAGAAAAACAATTTTCTAGTCGGCTTGAGTGTGGATGGACCGAAGGCCTTACACGATGTTTATCGAGTGAACAAAGGCGGGGCGGGCTCCTTCGACCAGGTCATGCGCGGGTTCGAGTTTCTGAAGAAGCACAAGGTCGATGTCAATGTGCTCTGCACCGTGCACGCCGCAAATCAAGATCATCCCTTGGATGTGTACCGGTTTTTTCGCGATGAATTGGGCGCGGAATTTATCCAGTTCATTCCAATCATCGAGCGCGTCAGTGCCTCCATGCTGCCGATTGCCAACGAGGGGTGGAGCGAACGTCCCGGCGGCGACCGGCCACTCTACACGATTGAGGGCGACCAGGTCACCGAACGGTCCGTCAATGCTCAGGCCTACGGGAAATTTCTCATCGCTATCTTTGACGAGTGGGTGCAAACCGATGTCGGTAAGGTTTACGTTCAGCATTTTGACTCGGCTCTGGCCAACTGGCTAGGAGTTCCTGGCGCGGTGTGTATTTTTGCGGAGACCTGTGGGCAGGCGCTGGCTCTGGAGCATAACGGCGACTTGTACAGCTGCGATCATTTCGTGGAGCCCGCATACAAGTTGGGAAATATCCGCGAGACTCATCTGATTCAGCTGCTTGCCTCTCCACAGCAGGTCAAATTTGGTCTGGACAAAAAGAATACGTTGCCTCGCTATTGCCGCGAATGCGAAGTACGTTTTGCCTGCCACGGCGAGTGTCCCAAGAACCGCTTTATTAAAACGCCCGACGGCGAAGATGGGTTGAATTACTTGTGTGCCGCCTACAAGTCCTTCTTTACGCACATCAACGAGCCGATGAAGATCATGGCTGGCCTGGTGCGCCGCGGTCGCTTCGCCGACGAGATCATGCAGATGTCAGCGGCCGAGAAAAAAACACTGCTAACAGGCGCGGCTAGCGGAAAGCCTGCCCAAGCTTCGCTGTCGCGGCAGTGAACACATTCGAAACCCAATAGTCAAAATTGGTTTGCCTCTATGGTGAATGATCACGAAGAGCTCCCGCGATCCGCACTCGTGCCAAGGATCAGCACCTTGAGAGTGATGCGCAGTCCGGTACTGTTGGCTCTTTCCTTCGTGCTGTGTGGCGTGAGCCTAGCCTGGTCGGAGGAGCAGGACGTACCTCAAGCTGAAATCATGGGTGGGTATTCCTACCTGCGCTCTTCCGACACGAACTTCAACGGGTGGAAAGCTACGTTGGTCGGGAACGTGAATTCATGGCTGGGAATAGCGGCTGATTTCGATGGCGATTATGCCGGAAAAGAGAGTGAGCACAGCATTACTTTTGGCCCACACTTTGCCCTGCGCAAAAACAAAAGTTGGACGCCGATCGGTTTCGCCTTGTTCGGTGTTGCCTTGGAGAAATCGGCATCTGGCGAGACCGAGCATGGCTTTGCGACAGAATTGGGAGGCGGACTCGATTACGAAGTCAGCCACCGATGGACGGTCCGGGTGTTCGACCTCACCGCGTCTATCACTCATGTCGGCGGAGAAACTCACGTAAGCCCGAAGGTAGGATTCGGTGTTGTTCTTAACCTTGGACACAAGTGACCCGTTTTGGCCCGCACCAGCCACCGGCGGACACCGACACGTCTGGTTTCGGACAGCTAGGGCCCGGTTCGTGCTGCCAATCTGCGTTCTTTTCGTGCCGCTATGGCTATGCGGACAAGAACCCTCACAGCAGGACTTGGGGAAGATGGCAAGGAATCCCTTCGCCGATGTAGTCAAGCTTCCGTTCACCTCGGACATCTATTTTGACGCTGGGCCGAACCATCGCACGGCTGCCGATCTCGAATTTCAGCCGCTCATCCCAATCCAAATATCTCAGGGGTGGCTTCTTATTCCACGCATCTTGATACCGGCGGTCACGTACGCTCCAGACTTGACGAGCGAGAGCGGCGGGCAGTTGGGTTTGAGTGATATCGTCCCCAGTTTCTTTTTTACTCCTGCACATAGCAGGCGGCTCATCTGGGGTGTGGGGCCCACCTTATTAATTCCCACAGCTACAGACAGCGAATTGGGGGCGGGCCGGTGGGGATTAGGCCCATCGCTCGCCATATTGTCACAGCCCGAGTGGGGTTCTGGCGGAGTTCTAGTTCAGCAGGTCTGGTCGCTCCCTGCTTCCACCAAACGAGGTCCCGTCCGTCAGATGCAACTCCAGCCCATGTTCTCCTACAATCTTGCGCGCGACTGGTATCTGACAACCAGCCCAACGATCTCAGCCGACTGGACACAAGTCGCTAGCGAGCGATGGATTGTGCCCATCGGAGGCGGCCTTGGAAGAACCTTCAAAGTCGGAGGGCAACCGATGGACGCAAACCTGACAATCTACAGCAACGTCGTTCGCCCGGCTAGCCAGTTCTCGCCGAAGTGGCAGTTGTCGCTTCAAATCACTCTACTTTTCCCGAGGCACCGCTAGCGCCCCGCGTCGTACCCTGAATGCACGAAGTGGTTCACTGAGCGGTGTTGACGAGATGAGCTGAAGCCAATAAGCTCTCCGCGCCAATTGCGTGGGATGCACGAAAGTTACTTGCCCAAGGGGCCTGTGATTAGAAGATAATGTAAAGTATCTGGCAGAATTCACCATGCCTTGGGTCACGATTAAGACAGGCCTTCTCGATCCAGACGGCCAAGAAGAAAAACTCATGGAATATCTCTGCGACCACCCCGGCTGTCCTAACATTGCCACCCATGAGCTAGGATGCTTGGTCGAACTCCGACTTCGCGCCGCAGTCTGCGAAGAGCACGTGCCGAGACCTCAGGCCTAGAACCGACTTTCCTCGCAGCAAACCGATTTCCTGCGTCCCAGTTCTGGCACAGCGGTGCACTTCAACCCTGCGACCTGTGGGTTTTGACAGTTCCTAACTTTCAGTGGAAAGCCTAATCTGCTCCCGAAATAGATACATCATGGATGAGAACTCGAATAGCACACCTACTGTTTTGTTTCGTGGTGTTGGGTTCACTCACGGCGGTAGCGCAACAACCGGATTCAACCCACGCCGGCGGCAATGACCCGGATCTTCCGCAGCCAGAGACGAAAGCGGCATCTCTTTCCAAGGGGCAACAGATCAGTTCGCAAGATTCCGAAGCGGTGAAACAGAAATCGTTCGACACTCCAGACATCCCCAGAAAACTGGCACGCCTGCCCCACTATCAGGGGAAGTATTTCTCGACCACATTAGGGTTTGTCGGGCTCGCCGACTATAACGCGTTCTCGCAGGACTCGGCCAGCACCACTCAGGTGGGGCGCCAGCACGACCAATGGGACGACCGCTCCACGCGCTTCATTCTCCTCGGGACTATCGGGCCTGAGTCATACCAGACGCATTACTATGCAGCCTACTCCTGGAATGGTCCTAATGCTCACGAAAATGGCAAAAAGGACTGGAGCTTTACCGACTTGATCATCACGGCCCCAGTCGGAGCGCTGGGCGCGCTAACCTTCGGCAAGACCAAGGAGCCGTTCGTCTACGAAATAGTGGGGGACGCCACATTTCTTCCGCAGATGGAGCGCGTTTTAAATCCGTTCTTCACTTCCCGAAATGTGGGCCTCCAGCTGAGCAACACCGCTTTCAAGAAGCGGATGACATACACGAGTGGTTGGTTCAATCAGTGGTGGGTGCAAAAGACGGTTTTCAACGACACCGGCAATGATTTCGCGAGTCGAGTGACCGGGCTGATTTCGATCAACGACGACGGCTCCAGATATCTGCACGTCGGCGGGAGTATGCGCTACTCGGGAGCGAACAACGGCGAGGTCCGCCTGCGGGGCAGGGCCGAATCGAACGTGTCCAGTTACTACGTCGACACTGGCAACATTCCGGCCTCCAATCAGAAGGAGTTTGCGCTGGAAGGTCTCTGGACACGCGATCGCTATTCGGTCCTTACCGAATATGTCCGATCCCAGGTGAATGCAACTCAGATCCCCAATCCTGCGTTTTATGGGTTCTACATTACCGGCTCGGTGTTTTTTACCGGAGAGCACCGGCCATACGATCGCAATGTCGGCTTCGCCCGGCGTCCCATCCCACGACGCCGCTGGGGAGCAATAGAACTGACGGCCCGCTACTCACGCCTCGATTTGGACAACAAATCGATCCATGGCGGGGTAATGGATAAAGGAACTCTCGATTTGAACTGGTACCTGAATCGCAGATGGAAACTTGCCGTCGACGGCGGCCTTGTCAACCTCGACCGCAAAGGCCTCAGCGGCTTTACCGAGATTCTCCAGACGCGCATCCAGTACGTCTTCTAGAAGACGCCAAAAAGCAGACGGAGTTTAGCGCAGAGATCGACACTTTGCGGCTTCCTGTTAATTCTGACAGTTTCTTGCAGGCGAACCTACGACTATTAAAGAAGGGAAGGACTTTATGCTGCTGTCTTCGGATATGCGGCCGCATATTCGTTTTACAGAGGAGGAATCATGACTCGTAGAAGACCCATTCGGATCCTGTTCATAACGTTCTCGTCCGTGTTGATGGCACTGTCGAGCGCGATCGTTTCCGCCCAAACAAAGTTGGAGGGAGTGATTAAAGGTCGCAGCGGATCACAGATAATTTTGCAGACAGCAGATTCGCCGAAGGTAATCGTCCTGCTGACTGACAGCACGGATGTGGCCCAGTTTCAGGGCGTACTCAAGGCTCGCAACAAACGCATGTCGATGACTGCCCTCGTTCCAGGGCTTCCCATCAAGGTTGAAGGAAACTACAACACGGATAATCAGTTGGTGGCAACAACGATAAGGTTCAAGGGCAACGACCTGGAACAAGCACAGGCCATCCAGGCCGGCTTGGCCGAAACACAAAAGCAAGCCCAGAAGAATAAAGAAGAGTTAGAAAAGCAGAATGCCGAGCTTGCAGCCCAGAACGCCGCCCTGAAAGAGCAGAGTGAGAAAGTGGCCGCCAACAGAGCGGCAATCGATGCCGCCATCGCGCGGTTCGGCCAGCTCGATGACTACTACATCCTCGACGAAGTAACAGTGTATTTCGGTAACGGCAAGGTGAAGGTTGATCCCAAGTACACTCCGCAGTTGGTAGCGTTGGCTGAAAAGGCAAAAACCATCAACGGGTACATGATCCAAGTCAAAGGGTACGCTTCAGCGTCCGGCAGTGCTTCTTTAAACCAGAAGCTAAGTGAAGATCGTGCCAATAATGTCGCCAACATTCTGCTACAGCAAGGGCATACTCCACTTACGAACATGCTGGCTCCGGGCGCGATGGGCGAGAGTCGCCAGGTGGTCAAGGATAAAACAGCAGACAGTGAAGCCGAGAACCGCCGCGTCGTGGTGCGGATTCTTCAGAACAAGGGCATCACCGGACTGTAGAGATTTGTCCCTTGCCTTCCAATCAGCGAAGGGACGGCGTATGCCGTCCCTCGTGTAAACGGAGTGCCGACTGGGACACTCCGTTCGTTTGTCTCGCATTGGGCGCACCAAGCCAAAATCGGTCAGCCACTTGGCTGTGCTCGAGGCGCTGGCAGCAACGCTATCGCGGGTTGGCGCCAAGAAGCCTCGCACCGTGGTTGCCCCCAACTGCCACTGGGATCCACTCTCGGGATCTCGCTCAACTTGTACTTCTGATACATCCATTTGCTACCATCACGCACTCACCAACAGGCAGCCTAGTTTTTTGCGCGCCGGCCAGCGTTTTTGCCGAACCGGCACGCGTTTGGTAAAGCCGGACTGAGTATCTTCCTCAGGCGGCGCGTTCTGCAGCAATCTTGCGCTCCACTACCTTGGCCTCGACGATGCGCCGGGCCAGGTGCCGAGTGCGTTCTGCGAAGGCCACTCTGGCAGCTTTGGCGCCTTCCAGCAGTACAGCAACGCCGGGGTGTCCTATCACATCAGCCGCAAGTAGAGCCTCGTATTCGCCAATGCGAATGTGGTTGAAATGAGCGAGTTTCGCGAGAAGGAAAAGGTGTCTGGCGATGGGGGATTTAATTTCAGCCAGCCCCTTGCGCAACTCCTCTACAAAGACTTCATGGAGCCGGGCTTTGACAATCACGGGCCGCGCGCCGATGAGTTTGAAACAGTGATCCAGGTGTTCCAGCGCTTTCACGGATAGGAACGCCCGTGCTTCAATCAACTCCTTTATCTGCGGGTGGTCTTGCACCATCTGGGCGAGTTCCTTGTGGAATTCGGCAGCTTTCTCGGCGTTCTGACGTGCCTCGCTAAGCAGCGTTACAAACACTTCCTTCGGATCTTCGATCGGCATGATTTTCTCCTTATTCATGGGTTTAGCGGGTTAAGGGTTTCGACAACTGGTAAGAACACGCCAGTGTCAGAGAACAGCGAGCTGGTCGAGGCCTTGCTGATGTTGCATCGGCCTTGCCGATTGCGACATCCGCGTAGACCTTTGACTGCGAGGATCGTATCGGCTTGGGTAGGCTAAACAACTGTCAAAAGGTGCGAAACACAGCTGTCAAAAGCACCAGCCCGACTTGTCCGATCCTGCAACCTGTTTGTTTTGACATTTCCCAGGTCGGGGCGCCGCCTAAGTCTTGCTTCCGAGAAATGTTCTTCTTTCGGTAAGTAACAGCGTCGTAGCTGGCGGGGCGCAGGACTGCCGATGTCGAAGCTCTAGTGTTGATTTCGGGCTTTGTGCGTGAACCTGCTCAGGAGGAACTCCTGTGCCAGATTGGCAGCTGCGCGCTGGCCGGTTCCGAGCAAGAAACTTCCGAAGACGAACCCGACTCCGCGATTCGACGCCGGGTAGTAGCTATTCGAGATAGCAGCCGAGGCTAGATCGCCCCCCATCGTCGAATAGTTCGGTTGTAAGCGCCCGTTATCTCCCTTACAAACGAAAGTGCTCCTAATTGCATGCAGAATACGAGATCGCGTCGTGCCCGTACCCTGGTAGAAGTAGCGGGGGTCCTGGTGGAGAAGTGATGGCAGGATAGCACCACCGATGATGATGTCGGTGAGACCGTTG
>Ga0335073_10000116_pt1 | contig 89271 bp, 70 predicted proteins | sample Lox_Sample_22_FD_207093 | JGI IMG/M metagenome (GOLD analysis project Ga0335073, IMG submission 207093) | Soil microbial communities from Loxahatchee National Wildlife Refuge, Florida, United States - Lox_Sample_2.2 | ecosystem: Environmental > Terrestrial > Soil > Wetlands | place: USA...
CGACTCGAAGCGAAAGACCCCGCGCGGCAATCGCTGCGCGCGCCGCCGCAGCCAGTCCGGCCGGATTGAACGCGCCGGCATTGGTCACCACCTTCATGCCGCGCCGCGCGAGAGTTTCGAGCTCGGGAGTGAGCTGCTCGAGAAAAAGCCCGATGTAATGGCGCGCCAATCCTTCCTTGTCATCCGCCGCGCAGTAGCCACCGGCGATATGGGCCACGGTGATCTCCGCCAGATAATCGCCGCTGAGGACATCGACCGGCTCGCCCTGCACCGCCGCGGCGAAGGCGCCCACCCAATCGCCCAACGCGCCGGAGAAATTCGCGATGCGCAGCGGGCGCCGCACGCCGGTCGCGTCGTGCACGGAATCGATCCGGATCATGCGGTCGCCACGCTGGCAGGGCGCCGGCGGCACCACCATGCCGAGCCGGCGCTGCCCTCGCTAACTCGCAATGAATCCCTCATAGCCCTTTTCGGCGACCGCCTTGCAGCGCGCCGTGAAATTGCACATCCCGCCAAGATACACCAGCATTCTGCGCGGCTTGCCCGGGATGTTGCCCCCGGTGAACCAGCTCGGCGCTTTCATGAACAGTGTCCGCGCGCCGATCGCGGCGACTTCCTGCGTCCAGGCATCCTGCATTTCCATACTCGCCTCGAAGCGCGATTTGCCGTTGGCCTTCAACCAGGCGATACAGTCGCCGATCCAATCGACATCATGCTCGGCGACCAGCGGCACATTGCCCGCGGCCGACAGTCCGAGGGGCCCGTTGACGAAGAACAGGTTGGGGAAACCCGCCACGCCGAGGCCCAGATAGCTGCGCGGTCCCTCCTTCCAAGCATCGTTCAGATGCTCACCCTTGCCGTTGACCGGATCGATCGCGGTCGCGGCGCCGGTGAGCGCATCGAAGCCGAGAGCGATGATGATCATGTCGAGCTCGTGCAGCCCGTCGCTGCATTCGATGCCCTTCTCGACGAAACGGACGATCGGCGTCTCGCGCAGATCGACCAGCGAGACGTTGCCGCGGTTGAAGCTCTCGAAATAGCCGGAATCGCAGCACGGTCTGCGGGTGCCGATGGGATAGTCGCGCGGCGTCAGCTTTTCGCGCAGCAGCGGATCCTTGATGACTTCTGCGATCCGCTCGCGCACGTAGTCGGCGACGATCTTGTTGGCATCCTCGTTGAACAGCACGTCGTTGAACGCCGTGACGTAGCCGGTACCGCCGGTATTCCAGAAATCGTCGAGGATCGCGCGCTGCTCCTCGGGGGTGAGATCCGCGGCATTCTTGCCGGAGGCATAGGTCCACGCCCCGAGAAATCCGCCCTTCATTTCGCGCCGATAATCGGGATAGCGTGCCTTGAGGGCTGCGAATTCTCTCTGATCCAGCGGCCGGTTGTGTGCCGGCGCGGAGAAGGCAGGGTTGCGCTGGAACACCTCGAGATGTCCGGCGGTCTTGGCGATCTCGGTGATCGCCTGCACGCCGGTGGAGCCGGTGCCGATCACGGCGACCCGCTTGCCCTCGAAGCCGATCGGGCGGCGAGGCCAGCGCGACGCCTGGTAGAGCTCGCCCTTGAAGTCGCGAAATCCGGGAAAATCGGGCTCCTTGGGCGCCGACAGCGGTCCGGTCGCGAGCACGACATGGCGAGCGGTGTAGGTCTTTCCGCCTGCGGTGGTCAGTCTCCACAGATCGGAAGCGTCATCGTACCGCATGCCCGTTACCCGGGTGTCGAACACCATATTGCGGCGCAGATCGAAACGCTCGGTCACGTGGCGGAGATACTCGAGGATCTCGGGTTGCGGCGAATAGCGTTGTGACCAAGTCCATTCCCGCTGCAGCTCCTCGGAGAACGAGAAGCTGTAGTCGATCGACAGTAGATCGCAGCGCGCGCCGGGATAGGCGTTGTGATACCAAACTCCGCCGACGTCGGGGGCCGCCTCGAGGCAGAGTACGTCGAGCCCTTGGTTGCGGAAGCGATGGACCGCATAGATGCCGCCGAACCCGGCGCCGACGACGATCACCTCGCGGTGCTCGGTAGCGTGCGTCTTGAGCGAGCCTGCCGCCATGCCACTCACCTCATCCACCCGCTCGATCGAAGCGAAAGAGCAGAGCCTGCGGAGGTGCGCCCATGAACGATGGCCGGTAGGGGTATTTCAGGCGAAGGGCTCCTCACCGGCGAGTTTGGTACGGCGCATGGAGCGGCCACAGAGCGGATCGTAAGGCGTGACCCGGTGCAGCGTTCCTGTGTTGTCCCACAATACGGCATCGCCCACCGACCAGGAATGGCGGTAGGCGAAGCGCTCCTGCGTGGCGAAGTCGCGCAGCCAGACCATGAGCTCCAAGCCTTCGAGCGGGTTCATTCCCAGGATGCCGACCGTGGTGTTGCCGATCACCAGCGACTTGCGGCCGGAACGATGCGTCCACACCAGCGGCAGCGTCGAGCTGCGGATGCGGAGCCAGCGGCGGAAGGTATCGTAGCTCGGCTCCGGCTCGACGCTGCGCTGTGCGCCGGCGAGTGCATGCACCGCGCGCAGACCCTCGAGCGCCCGCTTGCGCTCTTCGGGGAGCGCCTCATACGCGGCGTGGGTATTGCAAAACTCCGTATCCCCGCCGAGGGGTGCCGCAACCACGCAGCAAAGCAGCGAGCCCAGGATCGGCACCTCGTTGAAATAGCCGTCGAAATGCCAGAAGAACGACGCCTTCGTATATTCCGCGACCACACCGGCGGCGGGCTCGATGGTGATGGTGGTGGCGCTGCCGTCGGCATGGTCGGAGGTGTATTCGCCGAGCGAGCGCGTGAAGGCGATCTGCTCCGGCTCGGTGAAATGCACCTGTGGGAACACCAGCACGCCGCGCGCTTCCAGCAGCTCGCGAATCGCGCGCGCGTGGCGGCCGGCCAGCAGCGCCGTCTTGTCGACCTCGAGCACGGCGCCAATCTCCGGCTTGAGCTCGCGATGGACCAGACCTGCGGTCCTCATGAGAGCAGCGAGGCGGGCACGGGGATCGGCATGTCGAGCGCGTCTTGCGCGGCACTCTTGCCGAACGGGTCGAGTCGCAGGCTCACGGTGCAGCCGCCGTCGAGCGCGCCTTGCAGCAGAAAATTCAGCGCATGGCTGCCGGGCAGATAGTGACGCTCGACCGCGCCATGATCGGCCAGAATGAAGGCGTATTGCCGGGCCACGGCGGCCTCGTCCAGCGCGGCGGCGATATACGGAAGAAATTCCGGCTTGCGCGCGACGATACCAATGTTGCAGACATCGGCCTTGTCGCCGCTGCGCGCCCATGCGAGCCGGCGCAGCGGCACGATGCTATCGGCCGCGCGCTCGGGAACCGGCGGTACGGCCGCGGCGGGCGCTGCGACCAGCGGCGGACTCGTGGCTCGCTCATGGATCTCGATGCGATCCGCGATGGTGATGCTCGCCGGCACTTCGTTGGCCGGGATCGAGAAGGATTCGAGCCGCGCCATCGGAATCGGATTGAACATCAACATCGAGCCGACGATGCCGGGGGCCATCGATATCGAGCCGGTGCCGGTCTCCCGCAACAAGATGCCGAACGCCTTGTCATCGCCCGATTCGATGCTGATCCGGCAGAAGATCTCGCGCGAGCCGCGGGTGCGAGCGCGCGCGCCCCATGATTCCTCATCGCCGATGATCTCGACGCGGCTGCGTCGCAGGGGCGGTAAACCACGCTCGCGCAGCAGCCGCGACCCGCGCTGCAATACCGCATGGGCGATGGCCCTGGCCCTGTCCGCCGCATCCAGCCCGCGCACCGCGTACCCCCAGCTCGCGAACCAGCCGTCGTCCCAGGTCGCGTTGACCTTGTAATTGGGTCCGGGCGGCCGGCCCCTGGCGCCGCTCATCAGCACGCGATGCGGGCCTTGCTGCTCGAAGCGAACATGGCTGAAGTCGCAGATCACGTCCGGCAAGTGATAGCTGTGCGGATCGGCGATCTCGTAGAGCAGCTGCTCGGCGACGGTGCCAACCGATACCAGTCCGCCGGCGTCCGGCGCCTTGGTGATGATGGCCGAGCCGTCGGGCCGGCATTCGGCGATCGGATAGGCGACATCCGTGTAGTCTCCGACCTCACGCCAGTCGGTGAAGATGCCGCCGCTCGCCTGGGCGCCGCATTCGAGAATGTGGCCGATGAGCGACCCGGCGGCGAGCAGATCGTACTGGTCCGCTCGCCAGCCGAATTCGTGGATGAGCGGGCCGAGCCCCAAGGCACTGTCGACGACGCGGCCGGTGATGACGAGATCCGCGCCGCGCGCGAGCGCGCGAGCGATCGGGAACGCGCCGAGGTAGGCATTGATCGAGGTGTAGCCGCTGCCCACCGGCAGCTCGGCCTTGAGCAGGCCGGACTTGCGCAACTGCGGCGCCCGCTCGATGAGATCGTCGCCATCGACCACTGCGATCTCGAACTCGAGGCCTGTGCGCCGCGCGGCCTCGCGGATCGCCGCCGCGCAGGCGCGCGGATTGACCGCACCCGCGTTGGTGACGATCCGCACCTTGTGGTCGGCGAGATCACGCCCGGCGAGGGCGATGATCTCGTCGGGGAAGCCCGGGACGTATCCCGCTTGCGGATCGCGCAGCCTGGCTCGCCCCGCCTGCGGCATGAAATATTCGGACAGATAATCGAGCATCAGGTAGTCAAGTCCGCCGCCGCGCAACAGCTGCGGGATGCCGATGATGCCATCGCCCAAGCCGGCACTGCCGCCGCCGATCCTGACTTGCTGGATCATGATTTGCCGCCGGAGCTCGGCTCGCTCCTGTCCTGCGCGATCAAGACGCCGGTAGGCGCGCGCGATAGGGTCGAAAGGCAGGCCGCCCTGGAGAAGGATACTCCGAGCGTACTAAGATCGGCCGCGAGAGGCGAGCGGCCGGAAGCGATCGAGGGTGGGAGGGTCTTACCTTGAGCGAGCATCATCATTCACACGGAAAGCGCTGGACGCGCCGTCCCGAGGGATCCAACTGGGGTGACTTCGGAGCGGACGACGAGCTCGGCCGCATGGGCACCATCACCCCGGAGATGCGCCTCGCCGCCATTGCCGAGGTCAAGGAAGGCAAGGCCTTCGTGCTCAGCTTGCCGCTCGATCTGCCGGGCGGTGAAGCGGCCGATGCGGGGCGCTTCGGCCCCAAGCTCTGGCCCACGAAGCTCTTCGGCCACGAGGTCTACAACTTCCGTCTCACGGAAAAGGACGTGTGCTGCGACGATGGTGTCACCATGTGCCTGCAATACTCGACGCAGTGGGATTCGCTCGCGCATTGGGGACGCATGTTCGACGTGGATGGGAGCGGAGTGGAAGTGCCCGTCTATTACAACGGCTTCCGCCCGGGAATCGATGTGCTCGCTCCGGCGGAGGGCGGACCCGCGGCCAAGAAGCTCGGCATCGAGAAAATGGCCAGCACCGGGGTGCAGGGGCGGGGCGTGCTGGTCGATCTCGCCCGCGAGTTCGGGTCCGGCCGCACGGTCGTCGGCATGGACAAGATGGAGCTGGCGCTGAAGAGGCAGAATGTGAAGGTCAGGAAGGGAGACTTCCTGCTGATCCATACGGGCTTCGGCGATTACCTCATGGGCGCCAACAAGAAGCCCGACCCGCATCTCATGGAAACGACCGGCGCGGCACTCGACGGCCGTGACGAGGCCCTGCTCAACTGGATCGAGCAGAGTGGCGTCGTCGCCCTGGTCGCCGACAATCAGGCCGTCGAAGCATTCGATCCCGCGCTCGGCAAGCTGAGTCACAACGGTCTTCTGCCGCTGCATGACCGGTGCCTGTTCAAGCTCGGCATTCATCTGGGAGAACTGTTCTGGTTGGGTGATCTGGCGCGTTATCTCCAGCAGGTCAAGCGCAGCGCCTTTCTGTTCACGGGGCCGCCGCTGCGTCTGCCCGGAGCCGTCGGCTCGCCCGCGACCGCGGTCGCGCTCGTCTGAGCGCGAGGATCCGGGACGCGGTTCCCGGGGATTCGCGGCTTGCGTGCTCACCTCGACGCTCGCGCGGGCGAGGCTAGCGCCGCGCGCACTGCCGGAATGACCTCGGAGGCAAAGAGGCTCGTGCCAGCGCCGTGGGCCTCGGGATGCAGGCCCGGGCCGACCACGATGAAGCGCTCCAGCCCCAGTGCCACGAGCTCGAGGATCCGCCGCACACAATGCGCCGGGGGACCGACGATGGCGAAGCGCTGCACGAAGTCCCAGCTCAATTGTGCGCCCAGAAGCTTGTCCTTGGCGTGCAGATCGCCATGCTTGTTCATATCGTAATGACGCCGGATCGCGGAGAAGCTGCGCTCATCGAGCTCGCTCTTGGGTCCTGCCGCATCGGTCTGGATGACCTGGAAGCGCGCCAGCGGCGCGACGATGCTCGTGGCGACGGCGCGCACCGCCTCGATGTCGGGATGGCAGGTGCAGATGATCTGCGCGCCGTAGCTGATGCCGCCATCGGCGAGGGCCTCACGCCGCCGCGCCGCGCGCGCAGTCTCGAGCGCCCAGCTCATGCGTTCGGGGGTGGCACCGACGCTGAAGGTCACCCGCTCCGCGATCGGCGCCGACATCTCGATCACCTTGGGTCCGGTCGCTGCGACATCGAGCGGCACTTTCGGCAGGTCCCCGGGGAGCCACTTCAGGCGCGACGCCGTGGGCCTGGCGCCGAGCGACATGCTGTCGAGCGAAGGCGCATCCGCGCGCGAGTCGTGAGCGCCGAAGGCGACTTCGCCGCCGCTCAACAGCGTTTGCAGGTCGATGAGCGTGCGGCGAAAGGCGGCGAGTCCGACCGGCGCATGGCCCAGGTGCGCGAGCGCCGAATCGCCGCGGCCGATACCGAGCACGGCGCGCCCACCCGAGACCGTGTGCACCGTGAGCGCGGATGCCGCGGTGACCGCGGGGTGGCGAGTCAGCGGGTTGGTCACGCCCGTCGACAGTTTCAAGCGCCGAGTCGCCACCGCCCAGACGCCCATGCGGACATAGGGATCACCGGTCAGCGACTGCGAATCCATGAACATCTGGCCGTCCCAGCCCTGCGCTTCGATCATCCGCGCCTGTTCCAGGGTTGCCGTGCTTTCCCCGCCGCCCGCACGCCAGAACTCGATCATGCCGCCCCTCGATGGCCTTCCATGGTCAGCCCGGGTTACGCCAGGCTTTGAAGGTCTCGAGATCCTCCTGCATCGCGCGCCGCATGTAGTAGATATCGCTCGACAGCGTCAGGAAGCGGATGCCGCGCGTGAGAAAGTCCTGCGAGGATGGAGTGTCCATGCCGGCGGCACCGGGTGTGATACCCCTGTCGTTGCAGACCTCGACCACCCGGTCGATGGCGCCAAGGATCGGCGGCGAGGGCTTGAGCGAGAGCGACAGGCCGAGATCGAGCCCGAGATCGGCCGCGCCCACGAAGAGACCGTCAACGCCGGGTGTCGCAGCGATGGCGGCGATATTCTCGAGCCCCCCCTTGGTCTCGATCATGATCAGGCAGGCCGGATCGATGCGGTTCGGATCGTTGAGGTAGTAGCCGCGAGTCGGGCCGAAGGAGCGCACGCCGTGCGGCGGATAGCGCACCGCGTCGGCGGCGGAGCGCGCCTCTTGTGGGGTCGAGACCATCGGCACGATCACCCCGGCGGCGCCCAGATCGAGCGCGCGCATGATCGAGGGCTGGTCGTTCCACGGCACCCGTACCACCGCGCAACAGCCTGCGCCGTCGATGACCTGGATCATGGCGCCGAGATCGGCCCAGTCGGCGCTGCCGTGCTGCAGGTCGACGGCGAGGTAATCGAAGCCCGCGCGAGCCATTGCCTCCGCCGTGAAGGTACTGCTCACGGTCAGCCAGGCGCCGATCGCGCGGCGGCCCGCTTGCTTCGCTTCCAGGACAGGATTTCGCCTCATATCTTCATGCTCCAGCCCGCAGCACCTTGCCGGGGTTCAGGATGTTTCGGGGATCGAGTGCTTGCTTGATCGAGCGCATCAGCGCGAGCTCCTCGGCCGAGCGTGTGATCGCGATGTAGTCGAGCTTGCCGGTGCCGATGCCATGCTCGCCCGAGACCGAGCCGCCGAATTTTGCAAGGCAGCCATAAACGAGATCGTCGACCTTGCGGTAGGCGTTCGGATCACCCTCGTCGAGGCTGACCGCGAGATGCAGATTGCCGTCGCCGGCATGCCCGTAGTAGAGCACCGTGGTCTCCGGTCTGTGCTCGAGCAACGCTGCGCGGGTCATCGCGACGAACGCCGGCATGTCCTGCAGCGCCATGCTGACATCGAAGGCCACGGCCGGCTGCATCGGCCGCAGAGCCTCTGCGAGATCATCGCGCACGGCCCATAGATTCGCGCGATCGCGCGCCGTCCGGGCGATCACGGCGTCCTCGATCAGTCCGCCTTCCTGCGCCTCGCCGAGAACCCTCTGGAACAGCTCCTCATCGCGCTCGGGATCGCCGCCCAGCATTTCGACCAGGGCGTAGAGCGCATGCAGCGGCGGCATCGGCTGCGGCCTGTGCTTGAGCTGCGCGCTCGAGACATAATCGTAGAAATCATTCCACATGAGCTCGAAGCTCGAGAGTTGCCCGGCGAAACGCCCTTGCAAACGGCGCAGCAAGCGCGGCACGCAGTCGAAACCCGACATGGCCACGAGGGCCGTCTGCGTGCTCCTGGGCAACGGCCGCAGCCGCAGCACGGCGCGGGTGATGATCCCGAGCGTGCCCTCGCTGCCGATCAAGAGATCCTTCCAGCGGTAGCCGGCGTTGTCCTTCAGCATCTTGCCGAGCGAGCTCACCACCGAGCCGTCGGCGAGCACCGCTTCCAGCCCGAGCACCATGTCGCCCGCCATGCCCCAGCGCAGCACGCGGTTGCCGCCGGCATTGGTGGCGATGGTGCCGCCCATGGTGGCCGAGCCGCGCGCGCCGAGATCGAGCGGCATGATGAAATCCTTGGCTTCGGCCGCCTCCTGTACGAGCTGCAGCGGCGCTCCGGCCTCGACCGTCATGGTCATCGACTGCTCATCGATCTCGAGGATGCGGTTCATGCGCTCGAGCGATAGAACGATGCCGCCCTCGCTCGCCATGCCGCCGCCGACCACGCCGGTACGGCCGCCGAGCGGCGTGATCGGCACCGCGCGCCGGCCGGCGAGCTTGACGATCTCGGCGACCTGCGCGGTATCGGCGGGGCGCGCCACGAACCCCGGCCGCGAGCGATATTTGTGGGTGATGTCCGCGGTGTAGCGCTCTTCGATGGCGTCACCCGCGAACAGATTCGCGGCGCCGACGATGCAACGCAGGTCTTCTTCCAGGCCCGCCATCAAAGTCTCCGCTTGCCTGCCGTCGAAGATGGGATCCCGACGATAAGGGCACATTCGGAGTCGTGTCTTGATGCGATAGGACAACGCGCCGACACGCGCAGGGCGGGGGACAAGGCGAACGGCCTGCTGCTACGATACGCTGCAGTCAGCTCATCGGGGCGATCATGAACTCGAGCAGTCCGCGCAGCTCGCCGGATATCCCGCCGCACATCCAGCCGAAGAATGTCCTGGACTACGACATCTACGGCGACCGGCGCTTCCGCGCGACCGGAGATCTTCACGAGGGCCTGTTCAAGCTCGCCGAGGAAGGGCGCGGAATCCATTGGACTCCTCACAATGGCGGTCACTGGTTCATCAACGACCATGAGCTGCTGTTCCAGGCGGCGCGCGACCCGGAGCTGTTTTCCAGCAACAACGAAATTGCCGGCAACGGCACCATGGTCATGATTCCACCCATGGAGGGCGGTGGCGCGCCGCACTTCGGGCCGCAGTCGATGAACCCGCCTCGGCATGGTTTGTATCGCATGCCGCTCATGAAGGCGTTCGCGCCCAACGAGATCAAGCGCCTGGAAGCGGGCATTCGCTTACTCGCGACCGACCTGATCGAGTCGCTTGCGCCGCACGGCCGCGGCGAATTCCTCAAGGCCGTCGGCGAGCCGCTGCCGGTCACTGTCTTCATGAAGATGATGGGAATGCCCCTGTCGCGACTCGCCGAATTCCGCGGCTGGATGAACAGCATGATGTCCTTCGACGATGGCGAGCGCGCCTTCGCCTTCGCGAGCGTCAACCGGGCGATGAGCGAGCTGATCGAAGCGCGCCGGGTCAAGCGCGAGGACGATCTGATCAGCCGCCTGCTCGACAGCGACATCGAGGGTCACCCGCCCACCCTCGAGGACATGCAGTCGTACTGCTTGCTGCTGTTCACCGCGGGGCTCGACACATTGGTCAATGCCTTCACCTTCGGCATGTACCATCTTGCCCGTCACCCTGAGCTGCAGGGGCGCGTGCGCAGCGACCGCGCGCTCATTCCGGCGCTGATCGAGGAAGTGCTGCGTCGCTATGCGGTCGTGATGCTGCCGCGCGTGGTGGGGCGCGACGCCGAGTTCGGCGGCGTGCAGCTCAAGAGGGGAGAGCGGGTGCTGCTGATGCTGCCCGCCGGAAATCTCGACCCGGCGGTATTCCCCCAGCCGATGAGCTTCGATATCGATCGTGCCAACAAGGCACACATGACCTTCAACGCCGGGCCGCATCGCTGCGTCGGCTCGCATCTCGCGCGCCTGGAGATGCGGGTGTTCTACGAGGAATGGTTCAGGCGCATGCCCAACGTGCGCACCGACCCGGACGAGCCGCCAACCTATCGGCCGGGTCTCAATCTGACGATCCGCAAGCTGCCGCTGGTCTGGGATGCCCCCGATCGGAAGCCGGGTTGAGGACCGCTTACGCCGCGACGGGGTCGCGCAATGCCTCGAGCGCGACCGTGTGCGTATCCCTTCCCGAGCGCAGCACTTTCCCCGGAATGGCGCCGGTGTGGGCGCCCTCGCTCACGATCTGCACGCCGTTGACGAACACGTGATCGATGCCGCGGGCGTCGGCGTAAACGCGAGATTCATCGCCCGGCACATCGTGCCGGTAATAGGTCGGGCCCACTCCCACTTTGTCGGCGTCGAAAATCACCAGATCGGCGTGATTTCCGAGCGCGATCCGTCCGCGGTCGATCAGACCGAAATAGCGCGCCGGCCGATCGGTGATGCGGTGCACGGCTTCCTCCAGGCTGATCACCCCGAACTCGCGCACGCCTCGCTGCAGCAATGAAGTCGAGAACGCGAAGCTGTCGATCATGTCGAGATGCGCGCCGGCATCGGAAGCGCCGATCAGGGTGCGGTCATCGTGCCACAATTTGCCGCGCAGCTCGTAGGCGCGCCGATCGTGGCCACCGATGTCGGGTGCGAAGGTGGTCTTGAGCCCGTCGGCCAGCGCGATGTCCAGCATGGCATCGAGCGGCTCGCAGCCCCGCTCGGCGGCGATCTCGGAGACCTTGCGGCCGGCATATTGCTTGTTCTTCTCGGCGATCACCGAGACGACGGTGTAGTTCGGCAGCTTCGCGATGAATTCCATCACCGCTCCGGGCGGCATGTCGACCGCGTCCGCGGCCAGTCGCTTGCGCAAGGCCGGATCCCGAAAGCGTTGCATGCGTTCGGCCACGGGCCATTTGAAAACTTCGCGCCAGATGCCCGGCAGCGCGTCGAATACGAAGCCGGTGTAAAAGTTGATGTAGACGGTGGGCGTGGTGGGCATGGTGAGGGCGATCACTTCACCGCCGCGCTCACGGGCGAAGTCGCTCACTGCGAGCAGTCGCGCCGCATATTCCGCGGCGTCCGTGCGCCCGTTGATCGCCAGGACATTCCAGTTGACCGGCCGGTTTCCCGCGATGGAGACATCGGTGAGCAATTCCCGGACACCGGGCCCGAAGTCGAGATCGGGCAGCAGCTCGAGTCCGGTGCCCGGATGGTCGCGCACCACCCCCGCCAGCTCGACGATTTCCTCGCGCGCAGCCCAGCGCGAGGGGACCGGGTTGCCGTCGCCGTCATTATGCGTTGCGGAAATCGTGGTCGAGAACCCCAGGGCGCCTTCCGCGAGCGATTTGCCGAGCAGCGCCTTCATCGCCTCCATGTCCTCGCGAGTGGACTTCTGCCCCACCGCGCGTGTGCCCATCACGATGCGGCGGATCGCCGAGTGGCCGACGAAGAAGCCCGCGTTGAGGCCGACGCGGCCTTCGATGCGATCGAGATATTCGCCGAACGACGACCAGTTCCATGGCACCGCTTTGTCGAGCGTTTCCAGCGGCATGCCCTCGACTCGCGCGAGCATCGGCTTGATGTAGCCCGCGGCCTCCGGGGTCATCGGCGCGATCGAGAAGCCGCAGAAGCCTCCGACGATCGTCGTGACGCCGTGAAAGCAGGACGGGCTCAGCTTGGGGTCCCAGAACACCTGGGCATCGTAATGCGTGTGGACGTCGATGAAGCCGGGGGCCACGATCCGGCCGGCAATCTCCAGCGTTCGTCGCGCCTCTTCGGTGACTTTGCCGATGGCCGCGATGCGGCCGTTCTTGATCCCGACATCGCCGCGATATCGTGCTTTGCCGCCGCCATCGACGATCGTGCCGCCCGTGATCTTCAAGTCAAGCATTCACCGTCCTCCAAGTCGTTCCAAGCAATGATCCGCCGGCTCAGCCGGCCGCGGCGGAGCGCGAGGGCGCTTGGAGCTTGCGCCCGAGCGCGTAGTCGCCCGCAATGGTCGTGCGCTGCATGATGCGCGTCTCGTCCACGGGCGCGAGCGTGACCGAGTGCAGCATCCGCCAGTTGTCCCACAACACCATGTCGTTGAGCGTCCAGTGGTGATGATAAGTCGGGCAATCGATGATGTGCGCGGCCAGTTCGGCGAGCAGCGCGTCGCCCTCGGCGTCCTGCATCCCTTCGATGCCAACCGCGAATAACGGAGATAGGTTGAGCACCTTGCGCTGAGTCTCGGGCTGCCGGAACACCAGCGGATGTGTCACGGGCGGAAAATCCGGGTGGGTGCGTTCCAGCGCACGCCGCGCATGCTCGGCCAGCTTCACCACCCGCACCTTGCTCTTCCAGGCGTGCGGGAAGCTGTCGAGCGGACCCATCTGGTACACGACGCTCAAGTTCTCGATGCGATCCTTCAAGGCCTGCGGCAAGCGCGCGTAGGCGTCGATCTGATCGATGAAGCCCGTGTCGCCGCCGTGGCTCGTCGTCTGCAGCGCGCGTAGCAGGCCCCCGTGATTGATGGTGTCGGTGTACACGAGATCGGAGTGCCATCCGAGCCACGCACCGCCGGTCACGCCGTCGATCTCCACCCAGGTCGAGTCGCCCGGCATGGAGGTCAGGCGAATGAGATCGGGATTGGACGCGACTTGAATCTCGCGCACCGGATGGGGTAGCAGGGCGCCGAAGACGCGGCTCAGCTGCACCTGAAAATCGTCGTTGATTTCTCCGTCGGAGAAAACCACGAGCCCGTCCTCGACCCAGACTCGCCGCAATTCGTTGCGCACCGATTCGTGCGCGATATCCGAGGACGTGAGTCCCCGTACGATCTTTCCGAATGGCAAATCCGGGGAAAGCCGCTCGATATGGTAGGCCATCGCTCCTCCTCGACCGCCACTTATAGGCGCTGGGCGAGGATACGTATTGATCCCGTGAGCCAATCGCAGGGTGCCGGTGAGCCCATCTGCAGGTGTGCGAAGCCCTCGCCACCGGCCCGCCGGCCTGTCGTCCGGCATGTCTCCTGGGGTCAAGACCGCCTGATTCCGCGGCGGTAACTTCATGATAATTCTCGCATCCGCGGGCAGTGTCGGCAGACTTCGCAACGCGCTCGCAGGAACGCTGTCCCTTGGAACGAGAGATTCTGTTGTCAGGCATCGGTGGTCAGGGCATCCAGCTCGCCGCGAAATCACTGGCCGCTGCCGCGATGCGTGAAGGGCGGCGCGTGCTGATGTTCGGTACCTATGGCGGCGAAATGCGCGGCGGTGACACCGAGGCCACGGTCGTCGTCGGTAGCGCAAGTCTCATCACCCCTCCGGTGATCGACTTCGCCTGGGCGGGTCTCGCGATGCATCCCAGGGGCTGGCCGTGCATGGCGGCCAAACTCCGGCCGGGAGGCATGGCTTTGATCAACACCAGCGTATTCGAGGGCGGGGTCGACTATGACGGCACGGTTCTGCCACTCGCCGCGACAGAACTGGCAAGCGCCGCGGGCACGCCGCAGGCCGCAGCCATGGTGGCGCTCGGAGCTTTTGCCGCGGCGACGCAGCTCGTCAAGATAGAGACGCTGCACGCCATCGCGGAGGAAGTGCTTCCGCCGTATCGGCGCCAGTTCGCCGCCGCCAATCGTCGCGCCTTCACGATCGGATTCGAGGCCGTGGCCGATCACGCTTGTCCCGCTTGGCCGGGTTCGGAGCTGAGGGCATGAGCGGGAGGCGCTCGCGCGGCACCTTGGTGATCGACATCGATCGCTGCAAGGGCTGTGAGCTGTGCATCGATGCGTGCCGCCCCCAGGTGCTGTCGATGACCACCGACAAGCGCAACGCCCTGGGATACCTGTATCCCGTGCTCGAGCCCGGATGCGTCGCCTGTCATGCCTGTGCGTGGATCTGTCCCGACTTCGTCTTCCAGGTATGGCGCTATGCGGAGCCCGTTGCGGCCGAGGAGCAGGGGGAAAGCGCATGAACGCCGAGCTTCTCGAGGGATCGGAGGCGATCGCGCGAGCGATGGTGGCCGCCGGCTGCAAGTTCTTCGCGGGTTATCCGATGACCCCATTCACCGAGGTCCTGGAGGGGATGGCGAAGCTCCTGCCGCAGGCCGGCGGCGACTGCGTGAACGCCGAGAGCGAGCTCGAGGCGATCGGCATGGCCTGGGGCGCGGCCGCGGGCGGCGCACGCGCCGCAACCGGGTCCGTGGGACAGGGGCTGTCGCTGATGCAGGAATCGATCGCGGAGCTGTGCCTCGCACGGGTGCCGATGGTCGTGCTCAACATGGCTCGCGGGCAAGGGGACTACTATCAGGCAACTCGCGGCGGGGGGCATGGCGACTACCGCACCATCGTGCTCGCCCCGGCGGACCTCGCCGAGGCGGTGCGGATGGTGCAGCTCGCGTTTCATCTGGCCGACCGGTTTCGCAATCCGGTGATGTTCATGGGCGATTACTACCTGACGCACGTGATCGAGGCGGTCGACACGAGCGCCATCGATTTCGGGACATTGCCCTCCAAGGACTGGGCCCTCGATGGCTCCTCGAGCGGCAGCGGCGACGCGCGCATCGTCTCCTCGATCATGCCGACGAAGCGCAATGCGCCGGTCTTCGTGGACTACGGCACTCATCTGGAGACGAGCGGCGCCAGAATCGCGGCGCTCGAGCGTGGCTTCGATCCGCTGCATGAGCAGGGATGGTGCGAGGATGCCGATTGCGTCATCGTCGCCTACGGCACGCCCGGCCGCATCGTCCGCTATGTCGTGGGAGAGCTTCGCAAGGAGGGCTTGCGGGTCGGGTTCTTCCGGCCGATAACGCTCTGGCCCTATCCGGCAGCGCAGCTCGCGGCCGCGACGCGTCCGGCGCGCCTCATCGCCGTCTACGAGCTCAATGCCGGTCAGATGATCGATGACGTACGTCTCGCCGTGCGAGATCGCGAAGCGACCTCCATCGGAGGCGTCAGCTTCGATGCATCGGGCTTCGGCATTGCGCCCGAGTTGACGCCCGGCAAGGTTGGCGCGCGCATTCGGGCGGTCTTGACGGAGCTGCGCGCCGGCGCTTCAGCATGACGACCTTCGTGCCCACGGACTCGCCGCCCGTCCGGCCCGCGAAGCTGGTCGACGATTTCGCGCCGCCCTTGATGTTGCCGGGAGCGCATAAGCTGTGCGCCGGCTGCGGCGAGCCTGCCGCCATGCGTGCGCTGGTGGAGATGATCCAGGAAATGGGGTTCGCCAAGCGCACGGTGGCGGTGTTCGGCATCGGCTGCTACACCTCGTTTTCGCCGGGCCTCGATGTCGAGGTGCTGCAGGCGCTGCACGGCCGTGCGCCGAGCCTCGCGACCGGGCTCAAGCGTGTGCACCCCGACACCCTCGTGGTCACCGTGCAGGGCGACGGCGACATGGTGAACGAGGGACTGCAGGAGGTCATTCATACGGCGGCGCGCGGCGAGAATGTCACCTGCGTCATGCTGAACAACGGCGTGTTCGGCGAGACCGGCGGCCACATGACGGCAGCCACCGTGCTCGGCCAGCGAACCAAGAACTCGCTCGAAGGGCGCAACGCGAAGCAGCACGGCTTTCCAATCAAGATGGCGGAGCTGCTCGCGCCGCTCGAGGGTGTTGCCTATGTGGCGCGCGGCGCTACCAACAACGCGCGCAACATCTGGAGGACGCGCCGCATGCTGAGGGGTGCTCTTGCGGCTCAGGAGCACCGACGCGGGTTCGGCTTCGTCGAGATCCTGACCATGTGTCCCACCGGCTGGTTCATCGAGACGGCAGACGCACCCGACTATCTCGACGCCAAGCTGGCCTCCTTCCATGCGATGGGCGTGATCAAGGACGTCGCCGCGGGACCGCCATGACTCATGACGGCGTGCCAAGCGAGTCGGACGCCCCAGGCGCATCCGAGGCCCCAGGCGCGTCACGCGCGGCGCGGCCGTTGCTGGTCGGCGACATCCTGAGAACCGCGTCCCTGCGCACCCCGCGCAGGATCGCCGCGTGGCACGGCGATCGCTCCGTCACGTTCGCGGAGGCGTCGGCGAGCGCCGATGCGGTGGCCCAGGCGCTCCTCGGCGCAGGCGTGGGACGCGGCGATCGGGTGGTCTGGATTGCGGAGAATGGCCTCGACGCCATCGCGGTGCACTTCGGCACCGCCCACATCGGGGCGATCTTCACGCCGCTCAACCCCAAGGCGGCGCCGAACGAGATCGAGCGGCTCATCGCGCACGCCGACCCGGCCCTCGTCCTGGGCGATGAGGCCAGCGGCCGCCTGACGCTCGCCGAGCTGCTGGCGCGGACTGCCGCGCGCGGGCGCGCGCTCCCCGAGGTCCATGAAGACGATGCCCAGGTGATGCATTACACGAGCGGCACGACCGGCGATCCCAAGGGCTGCTTGCTCTCGCACCGGGTGCAGCGGATCCGTACCGGCGCCGGCAGCCCGTGGCCGGTAGCCCCGACCGTGGTGATGTTTCCGCAATTCCACATGGCGGGCTGGTCGCGGGCCCTCTGGTGGTGGCTTCAGAGCTCGGCGGTGATCTTGGTCGATCGAGCCGAGGCCGGACCCTTGATCGAGGCCGTGGCGCGACACCGAGTCTCGACCATGTACTGCATTCCGGCGGTGTGGCGGCGCATCGTCGAAGCGGATCGCGGTGCTCACGATCTGTCCTGCCTGCGTCTCGCGGAGACCGGCACCTCGCTGGTCACGCCGGAGCTGCTGGCCCTCGTGCGCAAGGCTCTTCCCGGGGTGCAGATCTCCATCACCTACGGATCGACCGAAGCAGGCGCGGTCTGTACGCTCGGGCCCGATGACATCGATCGCAAACCGGGCTCGGTGGGGCTCCCCGTGCCGGGCGTGACGATCGAGGAGGGCGCGAACGGCGAGATGCTGGTGTCGAGCCCGATGGTCTTCGGCGGTTATTTCCGCAACGAGGCTGCGACCTCGCGGGCGTTCGAGCGCGGCTTCTTTCGCACCGGGGACCTCGCGCGGATCGATGGGGAGGGCTATCGCACGGTGATCGGGCGCGCCGGCGACCTGATACGCACCGCCGGGGAGTGGGTATCGCCCGCCGAGGTCGAGTCCATCCTGCAGTCTCATCCGGCGGTCGCCGACGCCGCGGTGACGGGCGCCATGGACGGCGATTGGGGAGAAATCGTCACCGCCCACGTGGTGCCGCGTGCCGGGCAGCACGTGACACTCGAGATGCTGCGCGCCCATTGCGCCGCGAGACTCGCTCCGCACAAGCATCCTCGGCGGTTGAAGGTGGTCGATGCATTGCCGAGAACTGCCGCGACCGGGCAGATCCAGCGGCGCTTGCTGGACGTCTGAGATGACCGGCGGCAAACCCGGGCTGCTCTTGTTCACGTCCAATATGGATCGCATGTGCGAGCCCATCGCGGGGCGTTTCGACGTTTTGCGACTCTGGAACGAGAGCGACCCCGACGCGGCGCTACGCGAGCGCGGCGCCCACATCGTCGCCGTTCTGACTTCGGGCAGGGACCGCATCGATGCTGCGCTGATGGAGCGCCTTCCCCGGCTGCGCCTCATCGTCGCGGTCGGCGCGGGCTACGAAGGTGTCGAGGTTGCCGCGGCGCGAATACGCGGGATCACGGTGGCCAATGCGGGAGATACGCACAGCGGGGACGTTGCCGATCACGCCGTGGCGCTTACCCTGGCGGTGATTCAAAAGATCGTGCCGGGCGACACCTGGGTGCGCGCTGGTACGTGGCAAGCGCAGGGCTATCCGGCGCAGCGCCGTGCCCTGTCGGCCGAGCGCTTCGGCATTCTCGGGTTGGGCCGCATTGGGCGCGCGATCGCAACCCGCCTGGTCCCGTTCGGCGGCGAAATCGGCTGGTGGGGGCCGACGGATCGGGCCGCTGCGTGGCCGCGCCATGAAAGCCCGCTGGCACTCGCCACGTGGTGTACGGCACTCATCGTCGCGGCTCGCGGCGACGCCGTGAGCGCCGTGGACCGTCGCGTCATCGATGCCGTCGGCTCCGACGGCTGCATCATCAATATCGCGCGTGGCCAGGTGATCGATGAGGATGCGCTGATCGCGGCCCTGCGCGAGGGTCGGCTGGGTGCCGCCGGTCTCGATGTGTTCCGCGAAGAACCGGCCCCGCCCGCCCGCTGGACCGGCGTTCCCAATGTGCTTCTGTCACCTCACGTGGCCGGGGTGACGCGAGAGGCGATGGTGCGGCTGCGCGATACCGCGGTCCGCAACCTGAACACGGTGCTCGAGGGCGGCGCGGTCGTCAGTGAGATCGTGTCATGACGAGAGCTCGGGGGTAGGCCCGCTCACACCAGGAGAAAAACTCGATGAACACATTTGTCGTCCGCAATCTTCCCGGACAAGACGCGTTCGGCGCGGTGGTAACGCAGCTATCGCCGCAATCGCTCGGCGATCCGCAGACGCGCAAGGCGCTCTATGACCTGTGGATCGACAAGGGAGTGATCGTGTTCAAGGAAATGGCCGGGCTCGATACCCAGCTGCGTCTCTCGGAGATATTCGGCGAGCCCGAAATCCACCCCTTGCTCGTGGGGGTCGATCGCCCGCGCGAGCACAAGGTCATCGCCGACATCGAATATGACCAGGAGGACGGCGATCTGTACGAGATCAACGGCGAGCTGCGCGGCGGCTACCTTCCGTGGCATTTCGATCTGGCGTACGTGGACCGCATCAATCACGGCGGCATTCTGCGGCCGGAGACGTTGCCGAAGACCGGCGGCGAAACGGGATTCATCGATCGGATTGCGGTCTATGCTCTGCTGCCGCCCGAGCTCAAAAAGCGCATCGAGAATCTGAGCGTCATCTGTCAATTCGCAACCGACTCGAGCAAGGCGAAGTTCGGCGAGCGCCCCGATAAATGCCTGCGCCTCTCGCGCAATATCAGGATTGCGGCGGAGCATCCCTCGGTCAAGGAACGCGTGATCCACCCGCTCGTCTACACGCAGGCGGAAACCGGCCGGAAAGTGCTCAATATCTCGCCCTGGCACGCCGTGGCGATCGAAGGCATGGAGAACGAGGAGGGCGACGCGATCCTGCGCGAAGTGGTTGCGTACGCGATCCGCCCGGATCTCGCCTATATCCACCAGTGGCAGGAGCGTGACATGGTGCTGTGGGACAACTGGCGCATGCTCCATAGCGCCCGGGGCGTGCCACCAGGTGAGCGGCGCCGGATGCGCCGGACGACTATTGCCGGTGATTATGCGCTGGGCCGGCGCGAGAAGAGGTTGGCTTAGAGAGCGAGGTTGGCTCAGAGAGCGAGGGTCGCGTGGAGAGCGGGGGTCGCGTGGAGAGCGGGGGTCGCGTGGAGAGCGAGTGGGCGCTGCCGGGGGCATGGATCTCACAGGTGCCGTCGAGGCCTAGCGCGTGCACGACACGCCCGGTCGCGATCCAGGTCGTGATGCTATAGGTGAGATCGGCGATCTCGCCGTCATCGAAATGTGCGTGCAGGCGCTCCCAGAAGGCGTCATCGCGCGGCAAGGGCACCGGCTCGAGCGCGATCCGCTCCGCGTATTCGATCGCCAATCGCTCCCGATCCGACAACATGTCGGAGGCGCGCCAATCGGCCGCCACAGCCTGGTAGAAGGCCTCGCTCGGCGCCTCGCCGCGGCTCTTGCCGGTATTCGGAGCCTCGGCGGAGCCCATCTTGTGTAGCGCGGCCGGCAAATGAGCAGCGATGCGATAGCCTTGACACATGAGGCAGCCGTTGAGGTGCGCGATCAGGATGCGCGCGCCTTCCGCTTCGCGATAGGTGAGCGTCGTCTCCTGATAGACGGCGGCGGCCAGCTGCTCCATCGCGGCTGCCATCCTGGGCCGATACACGTGGGGGATCACCGCATCCTGGCGTCCGGGGGGTTGCAAAACAGGGATACGCGCCATGGGTGGTCCTCCTGCGGGTCAACCTGTACAGTCCCGAGACTAACAACCCGTACGCTTCTTGGATAGCGATTTCATGAGGCGTGTCCTTTCCGGTCATGGCAGCGCACGAGAGGGGCGCTAAGGTGAGCCGGTGAGCATTTCCTCCCAGTATCTCGCGATCGCCGGCGCTGCCTTGTTGCTCGCGTCGATGCTGCTGCGCGCCGCCGCGCTCTCACCCACGGGCGCGGCGCAGGAGTTTCCCTCGCCGGTGGCCCCACACCCGCCCAATCCGCGCGGCCAGAAAATATTCCATGAGGTATGCGCGCCATGCCACGAGCACGCACGCGCTCGCACGCCGGATGCTTATCTTTTGAGACTGATGACGCCGGCGGCCATCCATGGTGCCCTGACCACGGGCGCGATGCGCATCCAGGCGCAGGGACTCGAGGAGACGGACAAGGAAGCCGTGGTCGAGTTCTTGGCGGGTCCGCGCGGAGCTACCGACGCGAAGCTGCTGCCGCCCCGATGCGCAGGTCCGGCCGCACAGTTCGATGCGGACGAGCCGCCGGCTTTTTCCGGCTGGGGGCTCGATCTTGCCAATACACGCCATGTGAGTGCCCAAGCTTCGGGTTTGAGTGCCGGCAACATCGCCCGTTTGCACCTCAAGTGGGCGTTCGGCGTCGACGGCGCCATTCGAATGGCTTCGCAGCCGGCGCTCGCCGGAGGCGCGATTTATCTGGGTGCCCAGGACGCGTACGTTTATGCGCTCGACCGCCGCAGCGGCTGCTTGCGCTGGCGATTCCCGGCGGCAGCGGAGGTGCGCACGGGGATCGTCGTCGCGCCTTGGGCCAAGGGCGATACGGCAGCGCGTCCGCGGCTCTATTTCGGCGATCTCGTCGGTAACGTCTATGCGGTGGATGCGATCTCGGGAAGCCTCGTCTGGAAAGACCACGTCGATGCCCATCCGAGCGCCACGCTGACGGCAGCGCCGGTCCTCGACGGCGCCCGACTGTACGTGGCGGTCTCTTCGGGCGAGGAGGCTATTCCGGGCAAGTATGAGTGCTGCACCTTCCGCGGCTCGATCATCGCTTACGCGGCCGGATCCGGTAAGCGCGTGTGGCAGAGCTATCTGCTGCCGAAGGCCGCATTTCGAGGAATCACCGCGAACGGTCAACGGCAATACGGGCCCGCGGGCGTCGCCGTGTGGGGAGCGCCCGCCATCGATGAGCAGCGCGCAGTCATGTATTTCGGAACCGGTGACGGTTATACCTCCCCGGCGCCGCAGTCGAGCGACGCCATCATTGCGATGAGGCTCGATACCGGACGGATCGTCTGGTCGTATCAAGCTACCCCACACGATGCCTGGAACGTCGGCTGCATGCTCGAGCAGAAGCCCAATTGCCCACGCGAGAACGGACCGGACCACGATTTCGGAACGGCCGCGGTGCTCGCCGCCGACTCGCACGGAAGAGCCCGAGTCTTCGCGGGTCAGAAGTCCGGCTGGGTTCATGCGCTTGATCCCGCGAGCGGTGAACTGCTGTGGAAAGCGCGGGTTGGACGCGGCGGGCTCTTGGGAGGCATTTATTTCGGATTGGCCGTCCGAGACGACTTGCTGTTCGTGCCCGTCAACGATGCCCCTGACGGCGGCGAGCATGACGAGCCTGCCAAACCCGGCTTGTACGCGCTCGACGTCGCGACCGGCAAGGTCCGCTGGCAAGCGCCGATCCGCGCCGATGCTTGTAAGGATCGCGGTGCGCCGTGCTTCCCGGGAATCGCAGCTCCCGTGACGGTAACCGATGAGCTGGTGTTCACCGGTGCGGGCGACGGGGTGGTACGCGTCTACAGCGCGCAGTCCGGCCAGCAGGTGTGGCAATACCCTACCACCCCGAGCGTAGTCACCGTGGGCGGCGGCTCGGCCCACGGCGGCTCCATCGGCGGAGGGGCAGGGCCCTTGGTTCGCGATGGGATGCTCATCGTCGAATCCGGCTACGGATTCGCGGGGCGGATGCCCGGCAACGTGATGCTCGTGTTCGAAGTGCAATAACGGTCGAGGTGTGCAAATGCAAAGATTAGCTTCCAAGGTCATCGTGGTACTCGGCGCCTCGCAGGGGCTCGGCGCGGCGACCTCACGCCGCCTCGCCGCCGAGGGGGCGAGACTCCTGCTGGCTGGGGTCAGCGTGAGTCGCGGCGAGCAGCTCGCCGCCTCGATCGTCGAGTCGGGCGGCTGCGCACACTATTGCCGCGCGGATCTCAAGGATGCCGACTCGCTCGCCGCCCTCATGGAGCAGGCGGTCGCCAGGTACGGCCGCCTGGATGGGCTGTTCAACAACGCCGCCGACATGAACTTGATCGCCCTCGACGACGATGCGGTCAAAGTCGACATCGATGTCTTCGACCGCACGATCGCCTCCGATCTGCGCGGCTTGTTCCTCGCCTGCCGCTTCGCGATACCCAAGATGCTGGCCGGCGGGGGCGGCAGCATCGTGCAGTCATCATCCGCAGCCGCATTCGCCGGGGAACCGACGCGGGTCGCCTATGGCTGCGCCAAGGCGGGTCTCGATGCCTTGACCCGGCATGTCGCGGCGCGCTGGGGAAAATCCCACATACGCTGCAACAGCGTGGCTCCGGGGATGATGATGACGGAAACCGCGCAGCGCCATGCAGACATGCTGCCGCTCGCCGATATCCTGAGACGCACCGCATCGCCTCGCTTGGGCGAGCCGGACGACATTGCGCATGCCGTGACCTACTTGTTATCCGACGAGTCCGCGTTCATCAATGGCCAGGTCATTTCCGTCGACGGCGGCCTGACGATGCATCTCGGCGATCCCACTCCCTCGGCGGCGCCGAGTGGCCAGTCGGCCTAGCCACGAACATGGCCTCGCTTCCTCCCGTCCCAAGACCGAGTCATGTCCCCGTCGAGCTCGTTCGGGACTTCGATATTTTCGATATACCCGGCGCGCAGGAGGACATCCAGGCGGCGGTCCATGCCGTGCAGCAGTCGAGCCCGGACGTCTTCTGGACTCCGCGCAATGGCGGCCACTGGGTGGCGACGCGCGCTCAGGATATCGAGGTGATCCAGCGCGACTTTGCGCGCTTCAGCAACAACAGCTATCTCGTCCCGAAGAAGCCTGCCGGGATGCAGCGCGAGTTGCCGCTCGAGGTCGACCCCCCGCGCCACACCGCCTTGCGCCGGCCGTTGACGCGTGCGCTCATGCCGGCCGTCGTGAGCGCCATCGAGCAGCGAATTCGCGCCCTGGCGAGCGAGCTGATCGAGGGCTTTCTGCGGCATGGGGAGTGCGAATTCGTAGGCGAATTCGCACAGATCTTTCCGATTTGTATTTTCCTCGACCTGGTGCAGCTGCCGCGGGAAGACCGCCACTATCTCCTGCCGATCGTAAAAGCGGTCGTTGGGGGCAGGACGCCGGAGATCCGATGCGAGGCGCAGCAGGCGCTGGCCGATTACATGGGCCGGGTGGTACGTGAGCGCCGCGCGACGCCGGGTGTCGATATCTTGAGTCCACTGGTCAACGTGCCGGACGGCGATGAGCGAATCAACGAGGCGGATGCCATGTCGTATGCGACGCTGGTTCTGTTCGGCGGGCTCGACACGGTAGCCGCAATGCTATCGCAGGTCGCGCGCTTCCTGGCGCGCAACGGCGATCACCGCCATGATTTACTGGCGCACCTGGATGACGACACGTTCTTGCAGGGTGCGATCGAAGAGCTGCTGCGACGTCATGGGCTCGCAACCACGGCGCGCGAGATCACCGGTGACTTCGTCTTCAACTCAGCGCCTCTGCGCCGCGGCGAGATGATGCTGGTGCTTCACATGCTGGTCGGGCTCGATGAAAGAAGAATCAGAAATCCACTCAGCGTCGACTTCCGTCGCCCGCGCCTCAATACGCATGCCATCTTCGGCGGCGGTGCGCACACCTGTCCCGGCTCGGTGCTGGCGCGGCGCGAGCTGCGGATTTTCCTGCAAGAGTGGTTGCGGCGTATTCCGGAGTTTCGCATTGCCCAGGGCAGCACACCGGTCAGCGTCACTGGGTTCGTGAGCGGGCTTACCGAATTGAGACTGGCGTGGGGGTAGCCAATGCGTGAGACCATCGCACGCTTCGAGCTCGCCGTGCCGCAAGCGGAGCTCGACCGATTGCGCGATAAGCTCGCGGCACTGCGCTGGCCGGAGCGCGAGACCGTCGAGGATTGGTCCCAGGGCGTGCCGCTGCGGGTCATGCAAGAGCTCGTGGACTACTGGCGCTCCCGGTATGATTGGCGCCGCTGCGAGAAGCTGTTGAACGGCTGGGGTCAGTACAGGACGGCGATCGACGGCCTCGGCATTCACTTCCTTCACGTGATCTCGCCCGAGCCCCAGGCTCTCCCGCTGATCATGACCCACGGCTGGCCGGGCTCCGTGATCGAGTTCCATAAGGTGATCGGTCCTCTGACCAACCCGGTCGCCCATGGCGGCTGCGCGCGCGATGCGTTCCATCTCATTCTGCCGTCTTTGCCCGGCTACGGCTTTTCGGACCGGCCGGCGACGACCGGCTGGAGAGTGGAGCGAATTGCCCGAGCGTGGATCGAGTTGATGGGCAGGCTGGGCTATGAGCGTTGGGTTGCGCAAGGCGGCGATTGGGGAGCGGCCGTCACCTCTTTCATCGGGCAGCTTGCGCCAGCAGGACTCGCCGGTATTCATCTCAACGTACCGTTTCTGATCCCGCCCGCCGGGGATGCGACCGAGGAGGAGCAGCGCATCCTGGCCGATCGGGAGAGGTACGAGGCTGTCCTCAGCGGCTACGCGAAACAGCAGTCCACGCGGCCCCAGACGCTGGGCTATGCCCTGCTCGATTCGCCGCTGGGGCTCGCCGCCTGGATCTACGAGCGATTTTACGACTGGACGGACCACGACGGTTCGCCGGAGTCCATTTTTACCCGGGATGAGTTGCTCGACAACATCATGCTCTACTGGCTGCCGGGAACGGGTGCTTCCGCGGCGCGGCTGTACTGGGAAAGTCTCATGCGCCTGCCGTTCGGGCAGGTGCATGTGCCGACCGGAGTGAGCGTGTTTCCGCGCGAGATGCATCGTGCTTCGCGACGCTGGGTGCTTGCAGCGTTCCCGCACCTCATACACTTCGGAACGCCGAGCCGAGGCGGACATTTCGCGGCATTCGAGCAACCGGCCTCGTTCGTCGAGGAGCTGCGCACCACGTTCGCGCCGCTTCGCTAGCGGGACTCTGGGCGCCGCGCACCGAGCGTTGCGCATCCCGGTGGCAGCGTGTCGCCTGGGATCAAGACTCATCGATCCGTGCGATCTAAGGTCCCTCCGGCTCGATTTGTCATCCATGAATACGATCAACTTGCATGGCAAGGTTGCGTTGATCTGCGGTGCCGGTGCCGGCGGTATCGGCAGCGCAGTGACTCGAGTCTTGGCCGCGGCGGGGGCATGCGTGGCGGCGGTCGATGTCACGGATGAGCTCAATGAGGCGACGCGCCGCGAACTGGCGGAGGCGGGATTCGATTGTCAAACCTTCCGCGCCGATCTCATGGACGCGGGCGCAGCTGCGAAAGTCGTCGACCGGGTGCTCGAGCGGATGGAACGGATCGAGATCTTGGTCAACGTCGCCGGCGGTACGCGTCATCATCAATGGAGCGCGCTGGAAGACACGCCGGATGCCGTGATTCGCGAGGTTTTTGCGCTCAATCTGAGCTACGTGATGCGGCTGGGCGCGGATGCGGCGCGCCACATGATCGCCGCGGGACGGGGCGGCGCCATCGTCAACTTCGCTTCCATCAGCGGGCTGCGCAGCGCGCCCTATCATGGTCCCTACGGAGCCGCAAAAGCCGGCGTGAGCGCGATCACGGAAACGATGGCCGTCGAATGGGCTCGCCACGGAATTCGCGTCAACGCCATCGCTCCCGGCAGCGTGCGCACACCGCGCGTTCTGGCGTTCACGCAAGGCGCTGATCCTCAGGCGAACGCGGATGGACGCCGTTCGGTCACGACCGAGGAGATCGCACACGGTGTGCTGTTTCTCGTTTCGGATCTGGCCTCGGGAATCACCGGGCAAACGCTCACCATCGATGCGGGCTTGTCGTGCGCGAATCCGGCGGGGCCTCTGGCCTACTTTGCGAGGATGCGGCCCAACAGCGCTTGATTTGACGCGGCCAGCCGCCGCGAGAGAGGGTCCCTTGGGGAGCGTCCCATCGAATGTGCCGCGGGAGCTGGCCGTGGATATCGATATATACCGGCTCGATGTGCCCGACGGAGATGCGCAGCTCGCCTGGTACGAGTTGCAACGAGACAATCCGGACCTGTTTTGGACGCCGCACCATGGGGGCCACTGGATCGCCACCCGGGGCAGCGACATCAAGACCATTCAGCTCGACTACCGGCGCTTCTCCCAGCGCAGCAACATCATTCCGCCGACGCCCATGAATATGATTCCGATGAACGTGGATCCACCGGAACAGGCGGCCTATCGTGCGATCATCCAGCCGGCGTTTGCGCCGCACCAGCTGGCGCACATGGAAGCCCGTGTACGCAAGCTGGCAGTCGATCTGATCGAGGACCTGATGCCACGCGGCGAGTGCGAGTTCGTGAGCGCATTCGCCAGCAAGCTGCCGGTGCTGGTCTTTCTCAAGATGATGGATCTTCCCGAGGGCGACCGCGAGTATCTCAAAGCGGCGGCGGAGCCTTTGGCCGACGGTGACGCATCCAAGACGGTGGCTCTTCTGGAGGTGATGAAAGCCTATCTGGCCAAATGGATCGATGTCCGCAGCAGCAATCCCGGCGAGGACGTGATCAGCCGCATCGTTCACGCCAAGGTGGATGGCCGTGCGCTCGCTCGTTCCGAGATAGAGGCCATGTGCCTGTTGCTGCTGCTCGGAGGATTGGATACGGTCGTTGCGCTGCTGTCATTCTGCGCCCGCTTTCTCGCCCTCCATCCGGCACACCGGCGCGAGCTGATCGAGCATCCCGGGATCATGCCGAATGCCATCGAAGAGCTGATCCGCAGGCACGGCATCGTCAACACGGCGCGGCTCATCACGCGGGATTTCGAGTACAAAGGGGTCCATTTTTTGCAGGGTGACCATGTGTGCATCCCGAATTGCCTGTATGGCTTGGACGACCGGCTGTTCGAGAATCCGCTGCAGGTTGACTTTCGGCGCGAGCCGACCGGCCACAGCGCATTCGGGGCCGGTCCGCATTTCTGTCCGGGTGCGGCCTTGACCAAGCGGGAGCTTGCCGTGTTTATCGAGGAGTGGCTGCGGCGGATTCCCGACTTTCAGCTGACTCCCGGCATGACTCCCATTGCCTTGACGGGCAATCTGAACACGATGAGACGCCTTCACCTCAGCTGGTAGCGCATTGCGGCGCGTAAGGTCAAGACGCTTCCACCCGCGACCCCTAGCCTACGACCATGATCGAGATCAAGCCCTCGACTTGCCGGGTCTGTTCGGCGTATTGCCCGGTGGAGGTCACGCTCGATGACGGACGGGTGGTCAAGGTCTCGGGGGACCATTCGGTGCCGATGTATGGAGGCTTCACCTGCCCCAAGGGCCGTGCGTTGCCGGCCATGCAGAATAATCCTGCTCGGCTCCTGCATAGCCTCAAGCGCAAACCCGACGGCAGCTACCAGCGAATCCCGACCGCGGATGCCATCGATGAGATCGCGGACAAGTTGCAGGGCGTGCTCGATCGCGCGGGAGCGCGTGCCGTGGCCGGATTCCTCGGCAGCCCCGGAGTCGAGCAAGTCGCCACCGCCCCGATGATGATGTCGCTCCTGCGCGCGATCGGCTCGCCCAACTTCTTCACCATGGCGACCCTCGACCAGCCCAACACGAAGATCGCCGACGCGCTGCATGGCACCTTCGGCGGTGGACGCATGCGCCCGGAGACGCTCGACGTGTTCCTCATCGCCGGGAGCAACCCGGTGATCTCCAAGCAATGGTTCGGGCAGAATCCGGGCACTCAGCTCAAGTCGCTGGCGCGCGCGGGCACCAAGTTGATCGTCATCGATCCGCGCCGCAGCGAGACCGCACGACGCGCCGACATCCACCTGCAAGCGATCCCCGGGGAGGATCCCACGGTGATCGCCGGACTCATCCATCTCATCATCTCGATGGACGGAGTGAATCGGGATTTCGTCGACCGAAACGCGAGCGGGCTCGCCGAGCTCGCCCGCGCGCTCGAGCCTTTCGACCCGGGCTACGTAGCGCGCCGCGCGGGAGTGACCGAGACCGACCTGCGCGCGGCTGCCGAGATCCTGGTGCGCTCACGACGTGGCAACTGTGCCACCGGCACGGGCACCTCGATGGCCACGCGCGGTACCCTTGCGACCTACCTCATGAATTGCCTGCAAACGCTGCGCGGGTTCTGGGCAGGCGAGGGCGAGGAGATGCTGTATTCGCCGGTGCTGCTGCCGCCGGCGGCGCCACGCGCGCAACCCAAGGCACCCTGGCCCGCGGTGGGCTTTGGAGTCAAGACCCGCGTTCGCGGGCTCGAGCAATCGGTTGCCGGCATGCCGACGGCAGCGCTCATGGAGGAGATCCTGACGCCGGGTGAAGGTCAGATCCGGGCGCTGTTCGTGCACGCCGGACCGATGCGCACCGTTCCGCAGGAGGCGCTCACCTACCGGGCGCTGCGCTCGCTCGAGCTCAACGTCACGCACGACATCGAGATGAGCCCGACCGCCGGAGTGGCCGATTACGTCATCGCCTCGAAGCTGGCGTTCGAGATTCCGGTGCTTTCTTATCTGTGCGAGCTCAACAGCATGTTCCACCAGGGCTACGGTTATCCCGAGCCCTTCGGCGCGTATCAGCCGGCGCTGGTCGAGCCTCCGGCAGGCTCCGATGTGATCGACGCCTGGCAGCTCTATTACCAGCTCGCCCGGAGGCTGGGGCTCGAGCTGAAGTTCGGCAGCATGTTCAATCCGGACCCGGCTCCCCTCGATATGAGCCACGAGCCGACCACCGAGCAGCTCTATGCCGCCATGTGCGAGGGATCGGCGATACCGTTCGAGCGCCTGAAAGATCATCCCAGAGGCCATGTATTCGAGGAGGCGCGGACCATCGTGGCCGCGCGCGATCCGCAATGCTGCGAGCGGCTGGATCTGGCAAATCCAGACATGATGACCGAGCTGGCGGGAGTTGCTTGCGAGGACATTCTCACGCGTCGCGGCACCGATGAGGATTACCCGCTGCTATTCATCCCGCGGCGCATGCAGAACGCCACCAACGGTGTCAGGCTCGACCCGGTGCGGTTGAAAACGCAGACCAATCCCGCCTTCCTGCATCCGCGCGATCTTGCGGAGCGACGACTGGCACCGGGTGATCTCGCCGAGGTACGGTCCCGCAATGGAGGGATCAACGTGGTAGTCGAGGCGGACCCCGACCTGCGGCCCGGTGTGGTCGCGATCACGCACGGCTTCGGGCGCGCTCCGGACGAACCCGAGGATCCGCGCCACCACGGCGCCAACATCAACCGCCTCACGCGTCTCGACCAGGATTTCGACCGCTACAGCGGGTTGCCGCGCATGGGAGCGATTCCGGTCCAGGTGGCGCGGATCGACGCGGACAAGCGAGCGCTCGCTTGAACTCCCGCCTGGGGACCTTGCACCTGACGGCTCGAAGACTTCTCGTGGTGTCGGGGATCGTGCTTGCGAGCTCGATGCAGGTGAATGGCGCGTCGGCCGCCGGCGTATACCCCCGGCCGGTTGCCGATGGCGCGGGAGCCAGAGTTGCCCGCGATCAGGCAACCCGCGGAGAGTTCCTCTATGCCTCGAAGTGCGCTTCATGCCACGGGGACGATCTGAGCGGGGGCGGGGTGCCGCCGCTCGCGGGCAATCATTTTCTCAAGCGCTATCCCGATCGCCGATCCGGGATCAAGAGTCTGTACTCGTTCATCGAGACTCGGATGCCTTTGCAGGAACCCGGCAGCTTGAGCCCGCGCGAGGCGGCGCAGGTGACCGCCTACATCTTGCAGGTGGGGCGCTATCCGATCGCATCCGTGTGGCAGACGCTGGTGCCGGTCGCCGGTTTGACGGAGCAGGCCGCGCCGGGCTCCGAGGCAGCGGCGGCTCAAACCCGACCGACTGTCGAGGGTCCCTCCGACGCCGAGTTGCTGCAGCCGAAACCCGCGGACTGGCTCATGTACAACCGCGATTACCAGGGTCGAAGATTTGCCGACCTCGGCGAGATCAACACCACGAACGTGGGCAAGCTCGCTCCGGCGTGCGCATTCCAGACCGGCGAGACCGGTGCGTTCCAGGCGAGTCCGCTGATCTATGACGGAATGTTGTACGTGACCACGGCGCGTCACACTTACGCCATCGATGCCAAGACCTGCCGCAAGATCTGGGACGCACCCAGCCCGACCCGCGCCGAGCTTCCCATGCTGACGACCCGCGGTGCGGCGATTCACCACGGCAGGCTCTTCCGCAGTACTCCGGACGGCCATGTGCGCGCGCTGGATCTGAAGACCGGGGCTTTTCTGTGGGACGTTCAGATCTCCGATCCATCGCGAGGCTACTGGTTGACCGCCGCGCCGATCGCATTCGGCGGCCTCGTCTACATGGGCGAGGCGGGTGCGGACTTCGGAAATGACGGGCACCTGTACGGGATCGACGAAGATTCGGGCACCGTGAAATGGACCTTCAGCGCCATACCGACCGGCGATGCGCAGGGCGCGGCATCCTGGCAGCTCGGCGCCGCGCACGGCGGAGGCTCGACGTGGAGCACCTTCACGCTGGATCCCGAAGCGGCTCTGCTCTATGCCCCGCTCGGCAACCCCGCTCCGGACTTCGATGGCGCGGCGCGTCCCGGCGCGAACCTGTTCACCGATTCCGTGGTGGCGCTCGAAGCCACGAGCGGGAAGCTTTCATGGTATGCCCAGCAGGTCCCGCATGACACGCATGATTGGGACACCGGAGATGCGCCGACGCTGTTCGAGCAGGACGGCAAGAGATACATGGCGGTCGGCAGCAAGGCGGGTTATGTCTATGTGTACGACCGAGTCACGCATCAGCTGCAGAACCGGATCGAGGTCTCGGAGCACAGTCATGTCGAGGATGCGGTGACCACCGCGGGCGTACATGTATGTCCGGGCTGGCTGGGCGGGGTGGAGTGGAACGGCCTTGCCTACTCGCCGCAAGACAAGCTGTTGTTCGTCAACTCGGTGCACTGGTGCGGGGTCTACAAGAAGGCATCCGCCGAGCGCTTCGTGCCCAACGCTCCTTACTACGGAGGAGAATACATCAGCGATCCGCAAGCGACCGCCTATGGCTGGACTCGGGCCATCGACGTCGCAAGCGGGAAAGAAGCATGGGCGGTACGAGCGTCCACCCCCATGATCGCGGCGGTCACCGCCACGGCCGGAGGATTGCTCCTCACCGGCGAGCTCAGCGGCGATTTCAAAGCGCTCGACGCCAAGACCGGCAAGGAGCTCTACCGTTTCAACACCGGCGGAGCCATCGCGGGCGGCGTCTCGGTCTACGCCGTCAACGGCAAGGAGTACATCGCCGTGGCCTCCGGAAACGCTTCGCGCAGCACCGTCTGGGGCACCACCGGGGCGGCGACCGTTTTCGTGTTCGCGCTGCCCTCCGCGGCGCCCTGATCAAGCTCGCGGCGTCACTCGCGCGCTCGATGTGGAGGCGTCATACGGCGAAAAGGCGTGTTCTCGCCGGGTGAGCACCTGCGCCGTCGGGCAGGATCCTCGTGAAATTTCCGAGGTAATCATGGCTCATCGCCGGATGATCGGCCCAGGCCTGAAAGGCTTCGCTTCCGGGAACCGTGCCGAGACGCCGCGCGACGCAGGCGCGTGTCATCTGAAAGACAGCCTCCGCGTCGGCATCGAAGAATTCATAGCAATGCAGGAATCTCGGCGCGGTGAGCTCGACGTTCTCGTAGGGCGTGACCAGGCCATAGCCGGGAATATTGGCCTCGACGATGCCCGGGAAATGGACCAGATCGCCCCATCTGCGCAATTCGGCCGCGCTCGCATCGTCGGCGGCGTTCTTGGGCGAGATCAGCACGACGCAGAGACCGAGGGTCGGCAAGCGCAGAATTCCCTGGGAGGGTCGGCTGGCACGTCGCACGAGGAGCGAGCGCACGCCCTCGGGCCTCACGATCTCATCGATGGAACCGTCGATCTCGCATACGGCGAGAGTCTCGAAGTCGCGCAGCTTGCGCCATTGGCCGATCCAGTCGTCCCGATGCGGCTTGAGGTTGCTCCACCAGGTCACTGCGCCGACGCCCGCGGTGGCTCGCAGCCGCTCATCCCACGCCGACATGCACTGCCGCGCATCGCCATCGAGCTGAACCAGCAGCAAGCCCGCATTCATCCGGTCTTCCACACCATCCCCCAGAGCCGGTGATCGAGCGGCCGGCGCTACACGACTTCTCGATAGACCTCGCCGATCTTCTTGCCGTCCTCGAAATAGCCGAGGCCGTAATCGCCTTTGATGGTGGTGCGCAGGGTCCATCGCTCGTACTTGGCATCGCAGCCCTCGACCGCGTGCAGCATGCGCCAGTTGTCCCAGATCACCATGTCGGTGGGCTTCCAGTCATGCCAGTACGCGCTCGAGCCTTTGCCGAGGCGGTTGATTTCATGGCACACCTCGTCCAGTAAGGCATCGCCGGCGGAGTCTTCCCGATGCTCGATGCCCACCGACATCCAGGGCCCGATATGCAGCACTTTCTCTCCCGTCTTGCGCGTCCAGATCGCGGGATGCATGGCCCGTGGAAAGATCGCCACCTCCTTGAGCAGCGCGGCGAGTTTCGGCGACTCGGCCAGCGGCCGGAAGTTCACACCGAAGCGCATCTTGGTGAGACGCGTATCGAGCGTATAAATGATGTTGAGCTTCTCGAGCCGGTCGCGCAGATCCTTGGGAAATTGCCTGTAGAGCTCGATACCGTCCATGAAACCGGTGCGACCGCCGACCGGCGCGTTGATCGGCGCGCGCAGCACGCCGCCACGATTCAGCTCGTCGTTGTAGCAATGGTCGAAGTGCCACGGTGAAAAGCGCGCCAGGCGCTTGCCGTCTATTTCGACCAAGCCCTCGCTGGCGTTGGGGTCCGGACTCGGCACGTAGTGCATGTCGATCACACCCACCGCCAGGTCCTCGCTCCCGGCATCGCGCGCCGTGGATTTGGTCGGATGATCCTTGAGCGGCCCGAATACCTTGCTGAGCTCGACCTGCATCTTCGGGCTCGGCTCGACGTCCTCGAAGACGATGACGCCGCGGTCCTCGAAGACTTCATTGATCTCGGCGCGGACGCCCGGGTCCACGATCGTCTGCCAGTTCACACCCTGGATGCGCGAGCCGAACGATAAGTCCGCGCTCAAATGACTGACCTTGATACCTGCCATCTTGAGTCTCCGCCGGCGATCAGAAGGGCTCGAGGAAGGCGCGGACGCCCTTGATCTGACCGGCCTCGTTGAACGTGAAGTGAACGATGATGGGACCCGTCTCCTTCCTGGCATCTGCAGGTCCCAATCGAGCTTTGAACTGAGCCATCGCTTCATTGGCGCAAACGATGAGGGGCGCGGTCATTCGCAGCTCGACGTCGTAAGGTTGAAAGCCGTCCCAGAAGGCCGACAGCTTGGCGAGTCCCTCATTGGCGGGCGCGCCGACCGGATCCTCGTGACGAATGTCGCTCGAGAAGAGCGACAGCCACGCGGCCTTGTCTTTCTGATTCTCGGCGCGGCAATACTCATGGATCTTGTTGGTGATCGTTTCGCGTTCCAGCATCGTGGCGAGACTCCGAGTTCAGGCCCACGCGTCTATTGTAATGCGACCGCGGCCATCGTCGAGCTGTCCCTTGAGATCAAGCAATTGTGGGAAAAAGGCCGACTATATCGACTGGGTCAATCCAGCCCGGGAGAGGCTCTGTTGAGCGAAACGCGAAGGACGTTCTGCCGAAACTGCGGTGCTCATTGTGGATTGGTGCTCGAGATCGAGGGCAACGAGATCGTCGCACTGCGCGGCGATCGAAACAACCCGATATCCAGAGGCTATTTTTGCCCGAAGGCCTTCGCGAGCCGAGAGCGGCAGAACGGGCGCAATCGATTGCCGGGCTCGTTGAAGAAGCACGAAGGAGCTCATCGGCCCATTGCGACGCAGGCGGCCCTCGATGAGGTAGGTGAGCGGCTCGGTGACTTGCTGGAGCGCTGGGGCCCTCGGGCCGTCGGCTTGTACTACGGGACCGGCGCGTATGGCTCGACGCTGGCGATCTCGTTCGCGAAGTCGTGGCTCAAGAGCATCGGATCGCCGCAACTCTACTCGAGCCAGACCATCGATCAATCGCCGAAGAACATAACGGCCTTGCGCATGGGGGCGTTCACATCCGGACGCCAACCGTTCGAGACGGCCGATGTCTGGCTGATCAGCGGCAGCAACCCGCTGGTCTCCCACTACGGCGGATGGGGTGCGTACACGATGTACGCGCCCGGTGCACATATTCGCGCCGCCAAGGCGCGCGGGCTGAAATTGATCGTGATCGATCCGCGCCTGACCGAGACCGCGCGGTTGGCGGACATTCATCTGCAGCCCAAGCCGGGCCAGGACGTCGCGATCTACGCCGGAATGCTGCACGTGCTGTTTCGCGAAGAACTCATCGATCGGGCATTCTGCGATCGATACGCGGTCAACACCGCGGCACTGCGCGCCGCGGTGGCGCGCTACGCGCCCGACTATGCGGCGCATCAGGCGGGTGTGCCGGCAACACTCCTGGTTTCCGCGGCCTTGACATTCGGCAGGGCGGCGCGCGGTTGCGCCACCAGCGGCACCGGGCCCGACATGGCGCCTCACGCGAATCTCGCGGCCCATCTGCTCGAGTGCATGAATGCGCTTTGCGGGCGCTATCGTCGCGCAGGCGAGGCGGTATTGAATCCCGGGATCCTCTCGAGCATGCCGGTGCGGGAAGGTGTCTTCGGCGCCTATCCCATCTGGGAGCACTCGCCCAAAATGGCGAGCCATCCGGATGTGGGCTGGTCGCTGCCCAACGAGTTCCCCACCAATCTGCTCGCGGACGAAATTCTCCACCAGGGCGATGATCGACTGCGCGCGCTGATCGTGATGGGCGGCGAGCCCCTGGCGGCGATTCCGGGTACACCGGTCGTGCGCCGGGCGTTCGACCGCCTCGAGTTGCTGGTGACGCTGGAATGCCGGATGAGCGAGACTGCGCGCGCCGCACACTATGTGATCGCCTGCAAGACGCCCTACGAGCGGGCCGACCTCGGCGCGATGACGGATATGAACTCGCCTTTTCCGGCGGCTCAGTACACCGAGGCCGTGCTCGAGGCGCCCGAGGGAGCGGTCGAGGAATGGGAAGTGTTCTACGGCTTGTCCAAGCGGCTGGCGCGGCCCCTCGAATGGGAGTTCTGCAATTTCGGTGCTCCGGCATCCGGAGCCAAGATGAATCTGGACCTGTCTCGCAAGCCTGCGGTCGACGACCTGTTCGACTTCATCTGTCGAAGGCCGGCTGCACCGTTCGCGGCGATCAAGCGCGGCGCGGTGGGACAGGTGCTCGAGCTGGCGCCGGAATTCGTGCAGCCGCGCGAGCCGGGCGACGTCGCGCGGCTCGACCTGCTGCCGAGCGAAGTGGCCGCCGAGCTCGACGAGTGTTTCGCCAATCGTCAGTGCCAGCAGCTCGCGGCGGGCGAGCTGCTGCTGCATTCGAGGCGCCTGCTGTCGGTGATGAATTCGAACTTCGTCGACGCATCGCAGTCCTTGGCGGCCAACCCGCTGTACATGCATCCGTCGGACATGGAGGCGCGGTCGCTGTCCGCGGGGGACATCGTCGAGGTGCGCTCGAGCGCCGGGGTGGTGCGGGCACCGGTACAACCCGATTCGACCGAGCGTCAGGGCGCGGTCTCGATTCACCACGCCTGGCCGGGCATCTCCACGGACGGCGGCTGGGCGCCGGTCGGAGCACTGATCGATCGAGACTCGCCGCTGGAGGCGCACAATCACGTGCCGCGCATGAGCGCCATTCCGGTGACGGTGCAACGCGTGTCGCAGCGATGAGGTCCGGCGCCACGATCGGCAAGGGGATTGACTTGAGACGACTTACTCTTGACGGAAGAGGGTGCATGAGACGCTCGATTCTTCCCCGCGGCTCAAAATACTGCGACTATTCGCCGGTGCCCTACTCGCTCGCGCCTGCGGTTTTACGCTGATGTCCAATATCAAGGAAGACGGCAACTTCGACATCGACGTCGAGGCGCTGAACCGAAAATACGCCGAGGAGCGCGCCAAGCGGCTGCGCTCCGATGCGATCCACCAATACCGCGCGATCAAGGGCACCGAGTTCGACAGGGATCCTCACGCCGACCCTGATTTCACGCGCGCCGCGATCGTGGAGGACGACGACGTGCTGATCATCGGCGGCGGCTTTGCCGGGCTGCTCGCCGGCGCGCGCTTGCGCGAGGCTGGGGTCAAGGACATCCGCATCGTGGAGAAGGGCGCGGACTTCGGCGGAACCTGGTACTGGAACCGTTATCCCGGCGCGGCTTGCGACGTCGAGGCTTATGTGTACATGCCGATGCTGGAGGAGCTCGGCTACCTGCCGTCCGAAAAGTATGCAAAGGCGCCGGAGATCTTCGCCCACTGCCGGCGCGTGGCCGAGCGCTACGATCTGTATCGAGCCGGGCTGTTTCAGACCATTGTGGAGAGACTGCGCTGGGACGAGGCGCGCAACCGTTGGGTCGTCTCGACCAGCCGCGGCGACCGCATCGCGGCGCGCTTCGTCATTTCCTGCACCGGTCTGTTGAGCAACGCCAAACTCCCGGGGATACCGGGCATCGAGAGCTTCGCCGGCCACTCATTCCACACCAGCCGCTGGGACTATGACTACACGGGGGGCGATGAGAGCCATCCGATGACGCGTCTCACAGACAAGCTCGTGGGCGTCATCGGCACCGGCTCGACCGGCATCCAGGTCGTCCCGGAGCTGGCGAAGGCCGCCAAGCATCTGTATGTGTTTCAGCGCACGCCCGCCTCGGTCGATGTGCGCAACAATCGACCCACCGACCCCGAATTCATCAAGACGCTCGAGCCCGGCTGGCAGCGCCGGCGGAGAGACAACTTCACCGCGCTCACCTCGGGGGAATACGAGCCCGAGGATCTCGTCGCCGATGCATGGACCGACATCATCCGCAACGTGGGCGCGGTCGCCGGGGGCGATGCGGAGAAGCCCGATCCGCTCGCGCTGGTGCGCGGCCAGATGATGAAAATGGAGGCGACCCGGCGGCGGATCGCCTCGATCGTCAAAGATCCGGCGACCGCCGAGGCACTCAAGCCCTACTATCATTATTTCTGCAAGCGCCCCTGCTTCCACGACGAGTTTCTGCAGGCGTTCAACCGGCCCAACGTTACGCTGGTCGATACGCAGGGCAAGGGCGTCGAGCGGATCACGCCGCGGGGCGTCATCGTCGCCGGCAAGGAATACCCGCTCGATCTCCTGGTCTATGCGACCGGCTTCGACTTCATGACCGAGTACTCGCACGAATCCGGGGTCGAGGTCATAGGTCCCGGGGGCCAGCCGCTCGACCGGCATTGGGCCACCGGCGCGCGTACCCTCTACGGCCTGCAGACTCATGGCTTTCCGAATTTCTTTCTGATGAGCTTGGTTCAGTCCGGCGTCTCGGTGAACTATGTGCACATCGCCGACGAGCAGACCAAGCATATCGCCTACATCATCAGCGAGTGCCTGAACCGCGGCGTCGTCACCGTTCAGCCGACCCAGGAAGCCGAGAACGAGTGGGTCCAGGAGGTGGTGTCGAGCGGCGAAGCCCGGCGCCAGTTTCTCGATTCATGCACTCCGAGCGTGTTCAATCAGGAGGGCAAGCGGGAGCGCTCGCTCGAGCTCAACGATCTCTATGCCCGTGGACCGATGGTATACATCAAGCTGCTCGAGGAGTGGCGCAAGCAAGGCGGGTTTCGGGGCCTGGAGATGAAAGGCGGCGCCGGCAAGTAGGCGCCGCGGAAGATCGGTACCGCGGAAGGAAGCGCCGCGCGCCTACGCCGAGCGCCGATCCGCGCTGCGTGCGGCATCGAGCATGCGCCGCGCGCGCACCGTCAGATCGGGCTCGTCGATGCGCGGTATTTCCAAGGCACAGGTCAGATCGGGCGGCAACGCGGCCATGAATCCCCGCACCGGGAGTTGCCCATCGCCGGGGGCCATGCGCTCGTAGATCGCACAGTGGGCGTACGCCGCACGATCCATCCCCGCGGGCGCATCGCAAAGCTGAGCGGCCCGTATCAGGGATGGGTCGAGCTTCGCGACGTCGGCGGGCGTTTCGCCGGATTGCGCCAGGTGAAGCTGATCGACCATGAGACCGATGTTCGCGCTGCCGGCGCGCCGGATCCATTGCAGCGCCTCTTGCATCGAGGCGATCGAGGACAGCGGCGTGAATTCGAGGGCGACCGCCAATCCCAAGGATTGCGCCGTGCAATCGAGGGCGCACACGTGCTCGAAACCGCGCCCGGGGTCGGACTCATGCACGATGACATTGACGTTGCGCGCGCCGAGCTCCGCCATCAATGACAATACGGCCGCCACGCGCTGCATGTCCGTATGCTCGGTGAGCACGAAGCCGTCGGCCGTGTTGATCCTGAGACCGGTGGCCTTGAGCGCCCGCGCCAGGGCGAGCGTGTCGGGATCGCCCGCGCGCAGGGGGATCACCGGCACTCCTTCGTAGGCCACGAGTCCCACGATGGGACAAACGGCGTCATATCCTGCCCGGGCGGCGATCTCGACGAGCTCCGCCGGGCGCGCGCGCACCACGGTCAAATGTGACAGCGACCACTCTCTCATGTCCGATCGAGTCTAGGTAGCCGCGTTCGGCCCAGTCAAGCCGGGGCGGGCGCGATGCAAGATGTCCATTGGGGTCACGATTTTTGCGCCTTCCGGGGCTAGCGTTGAAGGTCCCCGGGAAAACCTGATCGGCGAGACCAGATGGGCAACCGCGCTCAACCAGCACTCGACCAGTCGAAGCCTTGGAACGAGTACCTCGATCTGTTGCGCCCGTGCGCCGATCTGATCGCTCGCACCTGGGAGCCGCACAGCGAGCAGCTGCGCGCCGAGCTGCATCGTCAGTTTCTGATGAATCTCGCGCTCGGCTACTTCATGTACTTCCAGACCGATCCCGACCATCCCGAATGGATGCCGTTTCTCAACTCGGTGTTCTTGCTGCAGCCCAACCCGGACGATGTGTACTACCTCGCGCACATCGATGCCGCGAACGTCTATCGCATCAGCGGGGAGCCGGGCTCGATTCACCTGCTGACGTTCTCGCTCGGCGCGAAGTCCATGGGCATGTACGAGGTGAAGCCGCAGACCTATGCGGAGTACGATGCCGCGACGTTGCCGCTCGATGCGAACGGACGGTTCGAGGTCATGCTGAGCCGCGAGCGCCCGCGCGATGAGCGGACGACCTGGTGGCCTCTCACCCCGGGCATGGACTTCGTCCTGGTCCGCCTGCGCTCCTACGATTGGGGCAACGAGAGCGACCCGCGTCTCGCCATCGAGAGGGTGGGGCAGGCGGCGCCCAAGCCACGGATGAGCGCTGCGCAAATCGATCGGGCGGCCCGCGATCTCATGGCATTCGCGCAGCGGCTCACGCGCATGTGGCTCGACTTTCAAAACGGCATGCGGGAACGCGATCTCGAGAACCGGTTCGAGCTCAGCGGATTCGAGGACTGGGCCGGGGTCAAGGCACAAACCTACTGGCGCGGCATCTTCAAGTTCGAGCCCGGCGAGGCGCTCGTACTCGAGACCGAGCTTCCCGAGGTTCGTCCCTACTGGAACGTGCAACTCGCCGATACGCTATTCAACGCGCTCGAGGTCAACTACCGCTTCACCAGCATCAATGGCTACCAGGCTCACGTCGATTCGGATGGCAGATTTCGAGCTGTGATATCCCTCGAGGATCCGGGTGTACCCAACTGGCTCGATGCGAGCGGCCACACGTGGGGGACGGTGATCGGGCGCTGGTACGACTGCAGCTCGCGGCCCCTGCCGACGCTTTCCAAGGTGCGCCTCGATGAATTGCGACGGCATTTGCCGGGTGACACGCCGCGGATCAGCGCGGCACAGCGAGAGACGGCGTTGCGCGCGCGAGTCCGCGGCGGCCAGCTGCGACGCAAATGGTGAGCGCGCCCCCTGCCATGGCGAGCGCGCCGGCACGCTTCGAGGAGTGCTTCGGATGGCTGCACTCGGCCGCCGAGCGAGCGACCGGCCTCGGCGATTTCGGCAGTCCCGATTACCAGGAGGGTCTGCGGGTGTTGCTCGGCGCCATGGACCGCGACACGGCGTTTTCGCCCACCGGGCGCGAGATGACCCTCACACATCTCATCGTTGTGCTCAAGGCGCGCCTGCACAGCGAGGCGGGATGGGCCAAGAATCCGACCTTCGCGTCGGTGCCGATACGGCCTCTCGTGATCACCGGCATCCCGCGCAGCGGCACCTCCGCGCTGCACAAGCTGATGGCGGTCGATCCGCAGTTCCAGGGGCTGCAGCGCTGGTTGGCGCGGGCGCCGATGGTGCGCCCGCCGGTTGCGGATTGGGAGCGCTATGCGGAATTCCTCGCCTGCAAGGCGGAGACCGAGAGCTTCAACAAGGAATCTCCGGAGTTCGCGAGCGCGCACGAGGAAGCGGCCCACGTCGTCGATGAGTGCATGGAGGTGTTGCAGCAAAGCTTCGTCAGCAACATGTTCGCCTCGCGATTCCCCACGCCGACCTACACCGAGTGGCTGCTTCGAACCGGCGAGCGCGACTCCTATGTGCGCTACGCCGATGTGCTGCGTCTCATCGGCCTCGCCGACCAGGAGCGGCGCTGGCTTTTGAAGAATCCCGGGCACACCTGGTACCCAGATCTGCTGTTCGAAGTACTGCCCGACGCGCTGGTGGTTCAGACTCACCGCGATCCTGCCGAGGCGATCCCATCGCTGTGCAGCGTCCTCAACATGCTGCATGGGGTCACCGTGGGGAAAGAGAATGCCAGGGCCGAGCGTCTGGGCGCCGTGGAAGTCTCGAAATGGAGGATGGCGATGGAACGCACCATGCAGTTCCGAGCCAGCCGCCCCGAACGGTTCTTCGACGTGCACTTTCGCGAGTTCCATGCCGACCCGCTGCGCGTGGTTCGCGCAATCTATCGCCACTTCAACCTCGATCTCGCGCCGCCGGTCGAAGCGCGCATGCGTCAATGGCTGCGCGATCAGCCGGCGGCGCAAAAGAGCGGCCACCGGTATTCCCCGGAGGCTTTCGGCTTGACGGCGCAGGGAATCAGAGCGGAGCTGGCGGCGTACGTGGACGCCTATGCGCTCTGAGCCTGCGAGCGGCATCCTCCTTCCACAGGCGGACTAGCGCGTGAAGGCCGCGGTGTTCAAAGGCCCCGGGAAGCCGCTCGAGATCGAGACGCGCGCCGACCCGGTCCCCGGCCACGGCGAGTTGCTGCTTAAAGTCGTGCGCTGCGGCATCTGCGGCACCGATCTGCACATGACCGACGGACACGCGACCTGCTTTCCGGCCGAGTCGGTTCTGGGCCATGAATTCGCCGGCGAGGTGATGGCGCTCGGGCCCGGCGTCGAGACCTTCAAACGAGGCGATGCGGTCGCCGGCCTGGCAATCACCGGCTGCGGCCGCTGCGCCAACTGCATCGCGGGCGATCCGATGTGGTGCGAGAGGGGCTTCATCCCGGCGATGGGCGGCTTCGGTCAGTACACCGTGGTCAAGGCGTTCTCGGCCATCAAGCTGCCCTCTTCGCTGTCGCTCGAGGATGGTGCGCTCATCGAGCCGCTGGCCGTTGGGCTCCATGGTGTCGCCCTGGCGGGCATCGCCCCCGGCGCGCGCGTTCTGGTGCTGGGCACCGGCTCCATCGGACTTTCCGCCGCATTCTGGGCACGACGCCTGGGTGCCACGCGTGTGGTGGCCGCCTCGCGTTCGGATCGCGGCAGCGCGCACGCGCTGCGCATGGGCGTTACCCGCTTCGAGCCATTCGGCGAGGAATTTGCGGCCCGCATCGGCGCCGCGCTCGCGGGGCCGCCGGATGTCGTCTTGGAGTGCATCGGCGTCCCGGGCATGCTCGGCCAGGCGATCGAGCTGGTGCGACCTCGGGGCACGGTCGTGGTGCTCGGCAACTGCATGCTTCCCGACACGGTGGTTCCCGCACTCATGCTGTTCAAGCAGGTGCGCGTGCAAGGCTCGATGGTCTACTCGCGGCGCGAGTTCGAGGTCGTGGCCGATGCAATGGACGCGGGCGCCGTGGAGCCGCGCTCGATGATCACCGATCGAGTCTCGCTCGCGGCGCTCCCCGATGCGTTCGAGGCCTTGCGCCGCCCGACGTATCAGTGCAAGACCCTGGTCGACCCGTGGGCTGACTGAGCGCCGCACCGCGCCGGACTGCGCGCGAACGCGCGCCGACCGGGCATCGCCGCCGACTGCGCGGGCAGGCTTGGGGAGGGGTTCACCTGCGGCGAGTATCCAGCCACACTATGCGCCGGGATCGGCTGGTCACGACGGCCGATGAGCGGAAGTGTCATGGCTAATCTCGGAAAAAAGGGCCGCCGCCCATGGCCGCAAATCACGCGCCGCGACTTCATTCACGGCGCCGGGCTCGCACTGGGCGGCGCGATGATGCCGCCGGGCGTCTTGCGCGCCTCTGCTCCGGCGGGACTTGCGGTTCCCGGTGGGCCGGCCGCAGATCCTGCTTACCCGCCGGGCCTGCTCGGCCTGCGCGGCAACCACGAGGGAAGCCAGACTTACCCGCATCTGCTGCGCGATGGGCGCCTGGGCCAGAGCGCGCTCGAGCGACGGCACGGCGATCAGGAATACGACCTCGTGATCGTCGGTGCGGGAATCAGCGGCCTCGCGGCCGCGCACTACTACCGCAAGCGCTTCGGCCATGAGGCGCGGATCCTGATTCTCGACAACCATGATGACTTCGGCGGCCACGCCCGTCGCAACGAGTTCGAGGTCGACGGTCGCACCTTCCTCAGCTACGGCGGCACTCAGGCCATCGATAGTCCGGGGACTTACCGGCCCGTCGCCATGGCGCTGCTGCGGGAGCTCGGCGTCGACGTCGAACGGCTCGCGCGCCGGTACGACCATGCGATCTATCGCGGGCTGGGTAGCGCATGTTTCTTCGACCGCGAGACCTTCGGCTCCGAGCGGGTCGTCGCGGGCATGGGGTCACGCGCGTGGGCCGAGTTCCTGAAGGACGCACCTCTGTCGGAGCGCGCCAAGGCCGATATCCTGCGGCTCTACACGGAGCGCCGGGACTACCTCGCGCATCTCTCGCTGTCGGCAAAATACAGCCTGCTGCGCAAGATCAGCTACCGGCAGTACCTCATACGGCACTGCGGAGTGGACGAGGCGAGCGTGGTGTTCTTCCGCACCTATCCGCATGACCTCTTCGGCGTCGGCATCGATGCGGTTTCGGCACTCGATTGCTATCACAATCCGGACGACTACGACTCCTTCACCTACCCGGGGTTTGACGGACTTGGCCTCGCGCCCGTGCGCAAGGAGGCGTATGTCTACATGTTCCCCGACGGGAACTCATCGATCGCGCGCCTGCTCCTGCGTGAGCTGATACCCGCGGCGGTGCCGGTGAGCACTGCCGATGAGATCGTGAGAGCACGCACGCGTTACGAGCTGCTCGACGTCGACGCGGCGAACGTGCGCCTCCGCCTCAAGAGCCCGGTCGTGGCGGTGGAGCGCGCGGCCGGCGCGCGATCCGAGCGCGTGCACGTGGACTACGTGCGCGACAACGGTCTCGAGCGCGTTTCGGCGCGGCATTGTGTGCTCGCCTGCTACAACGGCATGATCCCCTATCTGTGCCCCGGACTGCCTTCGGAGCAAAAGCAGGCGCTGCACTATGGTGTGAAGGTGCCGTTCCTCTATACGCACGTGGCTCTCAAGGACTGGCGCGCGTTTGCCAGGCTCGGCGCGCGGCACTTGATTGCGCCAGGCGGCTATTACTCGTACACCGCGCTGGCCTTTCCCGTGAACGCGAACGGCTACCGCGCCACGCACACGCCGGATGAGCCGATGGTGCTCTTCATGATGCGAGCACTGTGCTCACCGGGCCTTCCGGAGCGCGACCAGCATCGTGCGGGACGCGGCGAGCTCCTTGCGACATCGTTCGAGACGATCGAGTCCAGCACGCGCGATCAGTTGCAGCGCATGCTCGGCGATGCCGGTTTCGATCATCATCGCGACATCGCCGGCATCACCGTGAATCGCTGGGCCCATGGATATGCGTACGAATACAACTCGCTCTTCGATCCTGACTGGCCCGAGGGTGCGGCGCCGCACGAGATCGGCCGAAAGCCGTTTGGTCCGATCACGATCGCCAATTCCGACTCGGCGGCATCGGCGTATACCGATGCCGCGATCGACATGGCCCATCGGGCGGTGCGCGAGCTGCCGCTTTGACGCGACGTGAAGAGGCGGGATATAGTGTCCCTGACACGAGTTCAGTCGGGGGGAAGGTCGTCGACCTGTCCACGATGGGGTAACGAAAAGCAATCATGAGTCGACCGCGAGTCGGTTGCGATCGATACTCGCGGCGGTTCGCATCCGCGCGGCGGACCCCAAGGTCCGCACCGGCGGCCCCAGGGTCATGACTCGATTCCAGCTCTGGGCCCGCGCCCTCGTCATTGATCACGCACGTCGTTATTTCGATATCGCTGCCATCCGCATCGAAGGGCCGCCGATCTCCATTTCCGGGCGGCAAATCTTGCTCAAAGCAACCTGCACGTAAGCGTCGAGGAGCCGTTCCGGCGGCCTCATGTCGAGTCAACGGCGCAAGATATCGCGTATCGCCGCTGACCGCGATCCCGGAATCTCCCCCACGCCGTCGTTGGTGATCGGGTGCCGCATTCCTTGCCGGCATCCCGATTCGTCGCAAGACCGATGCCGGAGCAGCCACATGCGTTTGTCAACCGAGAAAATTCTGGAATCTTCGAACCGATACCTCGACCTCATTGCTGGAAAGCCGCTGAGCGATGCCGATGCGCGCGCCTTCATCAACGAGACGGTGGAGGCCTACGAGAAGCACGTGAATCGCGGCTTCATCAGCTACCGCAAGTCGGTGACGGAAGCCGGCCAATTCGCAGCCTTGGAATGGTCCGGCCAGGGCTCGACCGTGCGCGATCTGCTCGGCCGCGAGTACATCGATTGTCTCGGTGGGTACGGAATCTTCAGCGCCGGCATCAACCATCCGCGCGTCGTGAAGGCGGTAACCGATCAGCTGAAGAGAATGGCGCTCAACAGCCAGGAACTCCTCGAGCCGTGGCGTGCCGCGCTGGCGAAGCTGCTTGCCGGTATCACGCCCGGCGATCTCGCCTGTAGCTTCTTCATCAATAACGGTACCGATGCCATCGAAGGCGCGATCAAGCTCGCACGCCTATACACGGGGCGCAACACCTTTCTGTCGACGCTCGGCGGCTTCCATGGAAAGTCCATGGGCGCGCTCTCGCTCATGGGCAAGGCTTCGTTCCGCGAGCCCTTTCGCGGCGGGTTGCAGGACGTGCGTTTCGCGCCTTATGGAGATTCGCTCGCGCTGCGCGCGGAGTTCGAAAAGGCGGAGGCCGTCGGAACACCGATCGCCGCGTTCATCGTGGAGCCGGTCCAGGGGGAGGCCGGAGCGGTCGTGCCTCCACCCGACTATCTGCCCCGTGCCCGCGAGCTTTGCACCCAGTACGGCGCCTTGCTCATCGCCGACGAGATCCAGACGGGCATGGGTCGGACGGGAAAGCTGTGGGGTGTCGACCATAGTGACGTGGCCCCGGACATCATGTGCGTCGGCAAATCCATCGGAGGCGGTGTCATGCCGCTCGCGGCCTTCATCTCGACGCCGAAGATCTGGGAGGTGCTGGTCCCGAATCCGGTCATTCACTCGACGACTTTCGGCGGCAATCCGATCGCTTGCGCCGCCGGGATCGCGGCGATCGACGTCACGCTGAAGGAGGATTTGCCCGCGCAGGCCGCCGCGAAGGGGCAAACCATCATGACCGCCCTCAAGGAGCTGCAGGCGCGGTTCCCGAGCGTTCTCATCTCGGTGCGCGGCAGAGGCTTGTTGATTGGTCTCGAATTTCCGTCGGATGCGCTCGGATACGCATTTGCCGCCGGGCTGTTCCGCCGCGGAGTGCTGGTGGCGGGGACCTACTCGAAGGCAAGAACGATCCGCATCGAGCCGGCGCTCGACATTCCCATGGCATTGCTCATGGACATGCTCAATCGAGTGGAGGATACGCTCGTGGAAATCGTCGCGACGCGCTTCACCCGGGTCGGCGGCGAGGCGCTCGCTCGAGACATCCCGTTGGTCGCGAGTACTCGGCCGCCGGCGACGCACCGGACGGATTCGAAGTCCTGGTTGTGAGTCATGAGGTCGGGACGCAGCCCGACCGATATGCCGCGGCGCGCGTGCGGGCCCTCGAAGGCCGTGCGTGCGGCGGGCGGCGCGCAAATCTCGTGTAAGATCATCCTCACACCAAACGCCACAGGATCGTCATAGTCGGCGTGACAAGACCGAGCGTAGGCTCGGGTCGACTATGCGCTCACCCCTCAGGCCCCGGCACGTCCGGCGGGTGCTCTGCGTCTTTCCCGCATACGCACCTTCCTTCGGCACCTTCTCCCACGCGCTCAAGCTCGCGGGTGCCGGCGCCTTCATGCCGCCCCAGGGACTGTTGCTGATCGCGGGCTACTTGCCGGAAAGCTGGCCGGTTCGCTTCATCGACGAGAACGTGCGGCCGGCGAGCGCGGCGGATTTCGAGTGGGCGGATGCGGTCTTCGCGACCGGCATGCACATCCAGGCGGCCGACATTCACGACATCTGCGATCGCGCGCACGCCGCGGGCAAGACCGCCGTTCTCGGCGGCCCCTCCGTGTCGAGCGCGCCGGAGACCTATCCGGAGTATGACTACCTGCACATCGGCGAGATCGGCGATGCGACCGACGAGCTCATTGCGCGCCTCGATGACGGCGAGCGAAGGCCCGCGAGCCAGGTCCGTCTCGTCACCGGCACGCGTCTGCCGCTCACGGATTTCCCGATACCGGCCTACGACTTGATCCGGTTCGACCGTTACCTTCTGGGCACGCTGCAGTTTTCCTCGGGTTGCCCCTATCTGTGCGAGTTCTGCGACATCCCGAATCTCTACGGCCGACAACCGCGCATCAAGTCACCGTCCCAGCTGATCGCAGAGCTCGACGTCATCTTCTCGCAGAAGAGCCCTCCGGCCGCGATCTACTTCGTCGACGATAACTTCATCGCCAACCGCAAGGCGGCGCGCGAGATGCTCCCGCATCTGATCGCATGGCAGAAGCGTCGCGATTTTCCCGTATCGTTCTACTGCGAGGCGACCTTGAATCTCGCCAAGCAGCCGAAGATTCTGGAGATGATGCGCGAGGCGCGCTTCGAGACCGTGTTCGTGGGCATCGAGAGCCCCGAGCTCGATGCGCTCAAGGCCATGCACAAGGAGCACAACGCCTCGCTGCCGATGATGGAGGCGATCCGTACGCTCAATGGTTACGGGCTGGAGGTCGTGTCGGGGATCATTCTCGGCCTGGACTCCGATACGGCGGCCACCGAGCAGCAGCTCAAGGATTTCATCGACCGTGCGCAGATCCCGCTGCTCACGATCAATCTGTTGCAAGCCTTGCCGAAGACCGCGCTCTGGGAGCGGCTGGCGCGCGCAGGGCGCCTGATCGAGGACGGCGAACGCGAGAGCAACGTCGACTTCCTGCGCCCCTATGAGGACGTGATCGGCAGCTGGCGACGCTGCATCGAGTATGCGTATCAGCCGCCGCGGCTGTATCGGCGCTTGATTCACCAGCTTGATGCCACCTATCGGCATCGCTTGCCGCCGACCACGGCGCGCGCCACCCGGTCAAACCTGAAGCGCGGGCTCAAGCTCATGGCGAACCTGCTGCTGCGGGTGGGCTTGCTGGCCGACTATCGCATCTGGTTCTGGCGCGCGGCGCGCGAAGCGTACAAGCGAGGCCGGCTCGCCGATCTGATCAGCATCGGCTTCGTATCGCATCACCTGATCGAGTTCTCGCGCGAGGCCTTGCGCGGCGATCAGAACGCCTCGTTCTATTCCGCCCGCTCGCGCCGCGGCCGCGCGACAGCCCATGGGCGGCCGCTCGGCTCGCACGCCGCGCGCCCGGCGCGCCCGCCCACAGCCTTGATCGAGGCGCCGCGCGACGCGTCCAGCTAGCGCCGAATCGCGCCGACCGGATCGCCGGCGAGATCGCAAGTGAACAGCGATTAGGATGCCATGCCGCGGCGCCCAGGCGCCGCGGCATGCATCGCGATCTTCACCCGCCGATCGGGATCTTGCGCGGCATCGACCGTTCTTGCTTGGGGATGGTGACCGTCAGCACGCCATTCTTGCCACTGGCCTTGACGCGCTCGCCGTCGGCGGTGTCGGGCAGCACGAAGCGGCGATGGAAAGCGCCGTGGCCGCGCTCGAGGCGATGCGCCACCACCTCGTCCTGATTGCTGATCTCCTGCTCGACCCGGCTGCCGGCGAGGGTCAGTACACCGCTTTCGAGCGTGAGCTCGACCTGACCCGGGTCGACACCCGGTAGATCGACGTAAAGCTCGAAGCGATTCGAGTATTCGTAGATGTCGACCAGCGGCATCCAGGCTGCCGTGGCGGAGCTGCTTTCATTCTCCTTGGCAATGCCGAACAGCCGGTTGATCTCGTCCTGCAAACGCGGCATGACGCTCCAAGGGTCCTGGCGCGTGACGTTTCTCATGACGAACCTCCTTTAGATAGCGTTGATTGGTCTGCGGCGGAATCAGAAGATCCCTGCTCAGCGCCCAAAATAGGGACGCCGCCGAAAAAGCCAAGGTGGCAAGCAAGGCCTGGAAGGGGATTAAGATTTTTTAATTCTGGTGCAGCGCTTCCGGCGACACCGGACAACGTCCAGTGGGGATGGTACGACATCAACGAGAAGCCGAAGCTCACCGTTCATTCCGTCGATACGATCTCCATCGAGACGCTCTCGCATGCGCTCGGCCGGATCAAGCCGCGTGTCGAGATGAACGAGATCGTGAGATTGCGCAGAAGCCGCAGCCTCGGGTTGCCGACGAAGCCTCACGCCGGCGTGAGGATCACCACCGGGATCTCGCGCTGGGTCTTGGCCTGGTAGCTCTCGTAGGGGCCGTAGATGGCGACCATCTTTGGCCACAGCTCGGCGCGCTCCGTCGCATTCGCGGTGCGCGCCCGGGCGGGAAATTTCTCCGCCTTCACTTGCACCCGTACGTTGGAGTTGGCCTCCAGGTTGCGGTACCAGGCCGGATGGTCCGGCGCACCGCCCTTCGATGCCACCACGACGTAGCTTGCACCCGACCGTCCGAAGATCAGCGGCATGGTGAGCTCGCGGCCGGACTTGCGCCCGATGGTCGTCAGCAGCAAGGTGGGAATCATGCCTTTGCCACCCCCGAGCGATGCGTCCCAGAGATAGCCGTCGGCGCCATCGGTGGCAATGTATCGGGCGAGATGATCGGCGATCCAAGCGGGAAGAGTCGAGTTGCCGGCCATGGGCGCACCCCGTTGAGGAGATCGAGGAACGAGCTACGATACGCGCGCCGCTCGCATTTGGCGATGCCGGAGCGCCCTGCGCGCCGACCGGTTGGGGCACGTCGGGCGGCGCCTCGGCCGCGCTCGCCGAGCTTTTGTGCGCTCAGCGCGGTTTTTCAGCCCAGCGCGGGTCTCTTCCGCGCTTGAGCGTCACCACCACGTGCTCAGCCTCAAGCGCCGCGTTGGCGCGGGAGATCGACTCCCACAGACAGAACGCGATTCCGATCGCAGCCGCCCAGAGAATGGTCTGCCACATACGAGATCCTCCTCGAGATCCGTATCGGAATCTTATGGAAAGTCTTGAAGGCAGATTGTGTGCTGCTCGCATATTTGACCGTCATAATCCGATCTCTGGTGATGATTTCGCGCACCGCTTCACACAATTACAGGGAACTCCCCATGGTCGTTCATCTGATTGACGGCACGTATGAGCTGTTCCGGCACTTCTACGGGCTGCGACGCTTCAATCAGGGCAAGGACCGGCCGCTCGGCGCGGTGGCCGGCGTCCTCAATGGCGTGCTGCAAATGATCGAGGAGGGGGCCGCTTACCTCGGGGTCGCGACCGACCACGTGATCGAGTCGTTCCGCAACGAGCTGTGGAGCGGCTACAAGACCGGCGAGGGCGTCGAGCCCGCCTTGCTGGCCCAGTTTCAACCGCTCGAGGAGGCGCTTGCCGCGATGGGGGTCGTGGTATGGCCACAGACGTTGCTCGAGGCCGATGATGCGCTGGCCTCGGCGGCGGCGCTCGCTCGAGCGGATGCGCGCGTGCAGAAGGTGTGCATCTGGACCCCGGACAAGGATCTTGCGCAATGCGTGGACGGTGACCGCGTGGTGCAAGTGGATCGCAAGAGCAAGACCATCCGCGACGCCGAGGGCGTGCAAGCGAAATTCGGCGTGCCGCCGGCGCTGATTCCCGACTATCTCGCGCTGGTCGGCGACAGCGCGGACGGTTATCCGGGAATCTCCGGCATCGGCGCCAAGGGTGCCGCGCGCCTCGTCGGCCGCTATGGCAGGATCGAGGAATTTCCGCAGGAAGTGCTCGGTGCCGACCGCGAGCTTGCACTGCTGTTCAAGAAGCTCGCCACGCTGCGCAGCGACGTGGCGTTGTTCAAGCGCGTGGAGGAGCTCGAGTGGAAGGGACCTACCGCTGCGTTCGCAGCGCTCGCCGCGCGCATCGGCGATGCCAAGCTGCAGCCGCGGGCCGAGAAGGCGCGACAGAGTCAGCGATTGTAAGGGTAAACCGGGCTGGGCGGAGCCAAAGTGCGGGTGGTGCGCGCGCCGAACGCATGGCGCACGTAGAGCTCGACCGTGGTCGGATGGTAATAGTCGGTCCGGTCGATGTCGATCAGGAACCCGCCGACCAGCCACGAAGTCACGGGGTGTTCCCCTGCTGCATAGGCGGTGAATCCGAATCCGCTGCTATAGTAGCCGGGATAGTAGGGTGAGCTGAAACCATCGGGGAGCGGGGAGCGCATGGCCGCCGCCTGAAGCGCCGAATCGTTCGGGAAGAAGGCGATCGCGCGCACCTCGCTCACGCTATAGGAGACCGCGCCGCGCAGTCGCAACGCCCAGCCGGCGCGCTTGACGTCGAGCGTCACCGGTGTTGCGAGACTCACGTAGGACTGGGGGCTGTAATAGCCGCCGCTGCCGAAGCTGTAGTTGGACAGGTTGTGCTGGTAGTTCCAGTAGTTGAGCGAGAGCCCGGCATCGGCGCGTAAATCCTCTTGCCCGGCGATCTTGAGGCTCGCGCTCAAGCGCGCCCCGGCGAACTGGTTGTCGAGCACGTGGGTGCCGGTGATTTCGGTGAGCTGTACGGTGCCGGAGACGTCATAGGCTGCGCGGTAGACGCCGAAGCCGGCGTAGGGGCCGGTTTGCACGGCGCCGCCCCAGGCGATACCCGTGAGCGGATCCTTGAGCCCCGCGTAGGAGAGCTCGCTGCTGGTGATCGCGCGCCGCGACACGCCGAGCGTCAGGTCCGCGCCATGCCAGGTGGGCGTCCATTCGAGACCGCCGATGACGTTGGTCAGCACGAACCCGAGCGGTGTTGTGCCAAGGTCCACGGCAATCGAGTCGGTGCGATAGCCGAGCGCCGGGCTCACGCCGGTTTGCTGCTCGCGGAGCACCGTGCCGGCACGCGCGAGCGGTATGGTTCCGAGCAGGTTCGGGCTGTCGGGGTCGCCGCTCCAGCGGCCGGAGTCGAGATAGACTGCGTCGGCGTGCGCGGTGAATCTCGATTCATAGTCTCTGGCGATCAGCCACGAGCTCGGTATCGTCAGCGTATCGAGCTGCGACAAGCCGGCGGTGCCCGGCTGGTGTCTCGCGATCACGCCGGCGGTGAGAGTCGATTCGAGCCGCTCATCGAGCGCATCGAGCTCGCGTCGCGCGCTGCGCGCTTCCTCGCCCGTCGCCCGCCGCGCGGCGCGGTCGAAATAGCTCCGTGCCTGCGCGAAATGGCGCTGCGCGAGCTGCGCGTGTCCCGCGAGCATCAGTACGTCCGTCCGCACCGGGGTCGCGGCGAGGAGCGGCGCGAGCGTGCGCAGCGCCTTTTCGGCTTCGCCGAGCGCCAGCTCGCGGCGCGCGAGACTGATATGGAGCTCATCGCCGGTCGGCGGCATGCGCGCTTCCACCGCGCTCAACTGCGTGCGGGCGAGCGCGAGATCGCCCGAGTCCGTGAGCGCACGTACATAGGAGAGCCGGGTGTCCAGGTCCTCCGGATCCTCGGCGACCAGCGCGGCATACAGGTCGCGCGCGGCGCGCGGCCGGCCGGCGGCCAGTTCGAGATCGGCTCGTGCCACTCGCAGGCTGCGGTCTTGCGGTGCCCCGGCGAGCAGCGCATCGAGACGCCGGGTCGCTTCGGCATAGCGGTGCTCGCGGATGAGCGCACGCACGGTACGCAGATCGAGCTCGCGCTCGAGGCGCAGCACGTCCGCGTGCGCGGCGTCATCGAGATCGGCGCGCGCGAGGAGCTGCGAGAGCACCGGGCCGAGGCGCGTATCCTCCTCGGCGCTGTTGAGTACGTGCGCGAACAGCAGCAGCGACTTCGCATCGCGCGCGCCGTGCATGACGTACGGCTCCACCAAGGCGATGCCGTGCGCCGAGTCGCCGAGCTCGATCCACGAGTAGGCGAGCTCCGCCGCGCGCTCGATGCCGTGTGCCGCGATGGGCTCCGCCTCGATGAGTGCGGCGCGCGCTCCCGCCAAATCGCCGGCCTCCTTCAGGCGCCGTGCGCTGGCACGTGCGCGCGCCACCTGCAGCCGGTCGTGCAGGGCGCCCATCTCGGCGCTGCGGCGCACCGGATCGATCGCGTCGATGGCCGCGAAGGCGGCCTCGCCATCGTCGAGGCTCGACAAGTACAGCGCCTGCGCGTAGCGCATGGTCGGATCGTCCGGAGCGAGGCTCACTCCTTCGATCATGACCTGCCGCCCGTGATCGGGCTCGTGCCGCGCCTGATAGAGTCCGGCCAGCCGGTAACGAGTCCACGGGTCGCGCGGCGCTAGTCGGACCGCCGCCTCGAGGTCTTTGATGGCAGCTTCGCTCTCGCCGGCTCGAGACTCTTGCGCGGCGCGCTGAGCGAGCGCGGAGGCGAGCAGCGCGTCGCGCGCGGCCCGGGTCCATTTTCGGTCGAGCGGTCGGCCCTCGAGTAGATCGATTGCTTCGCGGCTGCGCCCATGCGAGCTCAGCCAGCGGATCTCGGTCTCGAACAGCCAGGTGGAGGTGGGGTCGAGCCGTGCCGCACTCGCGATGAGCTCGCCCGCCTCGGTCGGCGAGCCGATCGAGTCGAGATCCTGGGCGATGCCAATCTCGGCCTCGTATTGTGCGCGGCTGAAGGCGAGCGCTGCCCGCAGTTCGAGCGCGGCGCGGCGCTGATCGCGCCGAGCGGAGGAGCTCACGCTACGCTCGAGCCAGGCGCGCGCCTCGGCGCGCGCCGGCGGGTCGGCGCCCGCGACGGCGGATAGAGCATGCGCGAGACGCCCTTGGAGCTCGGGAATCACTGCGTCGAGATTCTCGGGTGCGAGCAGCGCGCGCTCCGCGAGCGCCTGCCGCCGCGCCGCGCGCAGCGCGAGCATCTTGGTGTCGCCCGGATGGCGTGCGAGGTAGGCGTCGATCTGCGCCGGCGGCGCGCTCTCCGGTCCCCTCTTGAGCAGCCCAGCCGAGAGCAGCGCGTCGACGTCGGCCTTGTGAATGTCGTCCCGCTGCGCCAGGCGTTCGAGCAGCTTGAGCCCCTCGAGCTCGGTCTCGTGCTGGCGCAGCATCAGGCGCGCCAGGGCCAGCTGATAGCGCGGATCGTCCGGGTGGCGAGCGGCGAGCCGCCGGACTCCTTGATAAGCGCTCGCCGCACCGTCCGGCGCGCTCGCGAGCAATGCGTAGTACTCGAGACCCAGCGACCCGCTCGGCGGTCCGTCCGGAAACAGCCGTGCGAGCGCGGCACGCACCTCGCCTGTCCGGCCGACCTCGACCAGGCGGCGGATCGAGGCGAATTTCAGCCGATAGTGCGTCGCCACGCGATATTCGACGGCGAAGGCGTGCGCCGCCGCCGATCCCTTGAAACGGCTCGCGAGCTCGCTCGCGACCTCGGCCGCCGAGGAAAAATTGTTGATCCGCAGCTCGAGCTCACCGAGCTCGAGCAGGGCGTCGGGCGAGTCGGGCCGCGCCGCCACGAGCTTTTTCCAGGCAAGCTCGGCGAGATCGCCGCGCTCGTGTGCCTCCCAGAAGCGGGCGCTGTGGATGAGCGCGAGATTCGCCGGCGGCCAGCTCGGCTCGGCCTCAGCGCGCGCGTCGGACAGCCTCGCGGTGCCGGCCGTCGCGCCGGCCGTCGTGGTGCCGGCCGCCGTGGTGCCGGCCGCCGTGGTGCCGGCCGCCGTGGTGCCGGCCGTCGTGGTGCCGGCCGTCGCGAGCGCTCCGAGCACTGTCGCAAGCGTCGCGATCAGGGTGCGCGGCACGGGCCGGTCCATGCGACCTCGAGACGCCCTTGGCGGTCGAATCGATAGCGGCCGTCGAGCCACCCGAGCGCGAACACCGAGAGCGCATCGCTGTAGTAGTGCTGGTCGTCCTTGAGCGCGGCCGCCTCGACCTGCTTGCGATAGCGCTCCACGGTCTGGACGCGCTTGTCGCGTACCAGGGCGGGTAGCAGGGCCGCAATGAATCCCGCAGGCCCCTCGCCGCGCCCCTCGAGGGTATGCGTGTCGATCGATTCGGCGGGAGGATGCTCGGCTGCGGCCTCGATGGCCGGCGTCAAAGCGCGCTTGAGCGCGCCGGCATCCGGATCCGACTCGGCGAGCATCGCGGCCCAGAGATAAACTCGGATGGCGTTGTAGCTGCCGGCGCCGTGGGTCGCGGCGTCGATGACGAAGCCTTCGGATGAGCGGAACCCGATCCAGTCCGCGGCATAGCCACGAGGAGCAGACGCGAGGATTATCCGCAGCGACGATTCCCGTACGCGATCCCAGAGCTCATGATCGCTCCCGGCTGCAAGCGCGCGCAGCACCTGGAGCGGCGCGTAGCTGGCATTGAGGCGCCAGGTCTGTCCCACCACGAAGCCCCTGGGCCCGGGTAGCAAGCTCGATCCGAGACCCGGCACCCAGGCGACTTCCTCGCGCAGGATCGACTCGGAGAGCGCCTGTGCGGTTGCGGCGTACGCGCCGCGGTGCCAGAGCCGCGCCGCCTGATCGAGCGCGTAGGCGATCCACAGATCCGCGTCGGAGGCCGCGTTGGGATCGAGTAGGGTCCAGCGGCCATCCTCGGCATGACCCCATTTCCAGGCAGGGAGCGTGCGCCCGAGATCGCCGGCCGCCAGATTATTGCGCGTCCAGGCAAGCGCCAGGTCGAAGCTCGTCGGGTCGTTGCCGATGAGCGCAAACATGAGCGCGTAAGCCTGACCCTCGGACACCGTGATGCGCTGCGTGGTGCTCGCGTCGATGACGCGGCCATCCTCGCTGAGGTAGTGCTGCTTGAACTTCTGCCATGCGGGCCAAGGCCGCGCGCACTCCGCGCCCTGCACGGCAGGCGCGAGCAACAATGCCCAGAGGAGCACGCCGATACGCGCGAGCAGCATGCCCTCAGGCTCCGCTGCGGCCTTCGAGACGCCGCGTCACCAGACGCTGCAACCGGCCGTAGAGGAAGAGCCCGACCGCGACCGCGGTGAGGATCGATGCGAGTATCAGCAACCAAGCATGGCGGGAGAAATGAAACCACAGCCACTGCCACCAGCTGAGCGAGCCGACGTAGTACACATCGCTCCCCTGGAAGCTTTGCACGTCGTCGTCGCGCACGATCGAGAGCTCGCCGCGGATCAAGGGTACCTTGGCCGGATCCTCGAGCGCCCCGAGCAGCGCGCTCGCCGCAGCGGCATCGCTCCCCACGAGAGCCACCACCGTACGTCCCGAGCTCACGCGCGATTCGAAACCCATCAGAGCGCCGAGCGATCCGTTGGCCTGTATGACGACGTTCGGTGCCGCGCCGCCCGCAGGATAATCCGGTCTTGTCGTGCCCAGCGCCGCGCTCGATGCCGCCCCGAGCTGCCGGTAGTCGCGGCCGAGCTTGCCGAAAACCAGGGCGAGATCCCGCCCCCAGTGCTCGAGCAGCTGATTGGACGCGGCTCCGCTCAGCACCAACAGGTCGAGATCCCGGGCGGTCTCGGCCTCGTGCGCATCGAGCAAGCGGTAGGCCAGGGAGGCCGCGCCGGTCTCGCGGCCCATGCGCCCGAGCACGAAGAACAGCTGTTCGAGCGCGGCGCGATCGGCGAGGTCCGGCAAGACCACGGCGGTTTCCGCGAGATCCGCATGGCGTGTGAACGGAAATCCGGCGTTGGCGAACAGCGCGAGATTCGGCAACGCGGCGTAATGCGGGAAGCTCGAGAGGTCGATGGTCGAATCCGGGTCGATCGATTCCTGGGTGTTGTCGATGAAGACTTCCTTGCACATCGCCTCGCGATGGAAGTCCATCGAGAACTGGAACTGCATCTGGTTGTCGCTCGCAAGCTCGAAAGCGGGAATCAACAGCCCGTGGCTCACGCGCGATCCGTCGTTCTGCAGCAAGGGCACGAAGAAGCGGCCGCCCGCGCCGGAGTCCGACTCCGGCGGCAGACGATAGGAGCGCAGCAGCTGGCCGTTGATCGACACCGTGAGCACCGAGTTGTCGCGCTCGGCCGGCGCCGTGTAGCGATAGTGGAGGTCGACCGGCACGCCGACCCGGTTCCAGGTGAACAGGTCCGGCGGCAGGTGCAGATTGAGATTCAGAGGCGGCGGCGCGATGCCGTGCGTCTGCAGCTGCTCGGGCGAGTCGATGAGCTCGCCGAGCTTCACCGGGCGATCGGTCCGGATCCAGCGCGGCGCATCGTAGGCCGGGCGCGAGCCGTAGGAGACCTTGGCGATGGTTGCGCTGTTTCCCGTCAGCACCGCGCTGCCGAGCGCCAGGGCCTCGACCGCCTCGCGCAGCTGGGTCTCGTCCTTGCCCTGAAACACCAGCAGCTTCACCGATGGTTCTTGCGGGTGATCGACGATGCTGATCGTCGGCGCCTCGACCGTCGGCAGGGCGAGCGATGAGGGGCGCGAGCCGTTGGTCGCGAACACGAGGCCGTGGCGGTTGGGAAGCGCATCGAAGCTCACCGGAAAGCGCGCGCTGCGGTAATCGGCGAGCATGCCGAACCAGGAGGCCGCGACACCGGCCGAGCGCACGAGCTCGCGCGAGGCACCCACCGGCAGCACGATCGGCAACTCGAGCCGCCGGTTGTCGTGCGGATCGAAGAATGGAGCCGGAAGCGCCGCGAGGTCGTCGCGCAGCTCGATCGGGCGCAGGATGAGCGTGATGTCGCTCTGGTTGGAGATCGTGGTCCAGATCGAGGAATGCTCGGGATCCTCGCACTCGAGCGAATAATGTCCGACGAGGTCGAGCCTCAACTGGTTGTAGTCCGAGAAGTAGCGAGGATCCAGCTCGACCGAGCGGCTCACCTCGTGGCCGGCATCGCTCTTGGCCAGCGTCAGCGCCGTCGTGGTTTGGCCGTTCAGCGTGACCTTGAGGTGCGAGAGCTCGGGAACCAGCGAGGGGGAGGAGGTGAGCTTGAGATGCAGGACGGCGCCCACCACCACCTCGTCGCGGCGCACCCCGATGTTGAGCACGGCAAAGGACTGCACCCCGTGCAGCGCCAGGGACTCGGCGCCCATCTCGGCGAAGGTGACCTTGAGCTCGCGGGTTGGGGCACTCGCCGCGGCCGTGTCAGTTGCGGGCGCGGCTTGCGCCGCGAGATCCATTGCGCCCAGCAACAATAACGCCGCCAACCGGCAGCCGATGTTCGTCTTCAGTGTGCTCATTCCCATCCGAAAATCGACGAAAACTCATGTTTATTGAGGCGTTTAGCACACATCTGCGGGCTTTGTATCGTGCTCGGGTCAACATAATGACGGAACTGTTACACACCGCACACTTGCGGGCGCGCAAGCCGGCGCGGGGCATCGCAGAATAATTCGGCGATGCTGAATCCGAACGAGACCCTGCAGTTCCGGCGCATTCCGATGCTGACCCCGCCCGGCCGCCCGCTCGAAGTCGGCTGGGCCCAGGAGTTCGCGCGCTGGCTATGGCACGCCTTCGTCCTGCCGCCCGATGTCGCGCAGCCCTGGCCTGCGTGGATGCATCGCTACGTGAAGCCGCTCGTGCTCAAGCTCGCGCTCGAGCTGAGCGTCACCAACCCGCGCAGCCTGCGCTCCTGGGTGTTGCACCTGCTTCTGATCGATCCGCCCGAGGGCTACTGGGCGAGTCCCGAGAAGCACCTGCGCGCCCGGCGCCGGCGAGTGGCGACGCTGCGCGCGTTGGTGCATCACGCCACGACCCCGCTGCTCGAGCCGATCGTGTATGGGCTCGCCGCACGGGTCGAGAGCTATTCGAGCGCGCTCGCCTCGGCCTACGCGCGCGCCTCCGTGGCCTCGAGGGTTGCCGCGGGCCTGCTCGTGCTCACGCTTCTGGTGGTTGCGGCCTCGACCCCTCTCAGCCTCACACAGCAGACCGGCCTCATGGCCTCGATGTGGGTCATGACGCTTCTGGTCCGCCAGCTCCCGGGTTACGGTCCGGGCATCATCATGATCGTGTTCTCGGTCGTCGCCTCATCGCGCTACATCTGGTGGCGCTTGACGCACACCATGGACCTGAATCCCGGCCTCGAGTCCTTCTTCGGCATCGGTCTGTTGGCCGCGGAATGCTACACCTGGACCATCATGGTGCTCGGCTACATTCAGAACGCCCGGCCGCTGCGGCGCAAGCCGGCGCCGCTTCCGCTCGACCGGTCGCTCTGGCCGAGCGTCGATGTTTACGTGCCCACCTACAACGAATCGCTCGAGGTGGTGAAGCCGACGGTACTCGCCGCGTTGAGCCTCGACTGGCCGGCCGACAAGCTCAAGGTCTACATCCTCGACGACGGTCGGCGTGCGCACTTGCGCGAGTTCGCGGCGAGTTGCGGGGCGCAGTATCTGATCCGCAGCAACAACGCCCACGCCAAGGCGGGCAATCTCAATCACGCGCTCGGGGTCACTCAGGGCGAGTTCATCGCGATCTTCGATTGCGATCACATTCCGGTGCGCACCTTCCTCACGACGACCATGGGCTGGTTTCTGCGCGATCCGAAGTGTGCGATGCTGCAAACCCCTCACCATTTCTTCTCGCCGGACCCCTTCGAGCGCAACCTCGGAACCTTTCGCCGGGTGCCGAATGAAGGGAACCTGTTCTACGGTTTGATCCAGGACGGCAACGATCTGTGGAACGCCACGTTCTTCTGTGGATCGTGCGCCGTGCTGCGGCGTGGACCACTCGAGGAGGTGGGCGGCATCGCCGTCGAGACTGTGACCGAGGATGCGCACACGGCCTTGAAGCTCCATCGGCGCGGCTACACCACCGCGTACCTGCGCCAGGTGCTCGCCGGCGGGCTCGCGACCGAGAGTCTTTCCGGTCACATCGGACAGCGCATCCGCTGGGCGCGCGGCATGGCGCAGATTTTTCGTCTCGACAACCCGTTCATGGGCCGCGGGCTCAGCTTGCTGCAGCGGCTCTGCTACTCCAATGCGATGCTGCACTTCTTCTCCGGCGTGCCGCGACTGGTATTCCTGACCGCACCGCTCGCCTACCTGTACTTCCAGTTCCACATCATCAACGCCGCCGCCGCCGCCATCGCGCTTTACGCGGTTCCGCACATGGTGCAATCGAGTCTCGCCAATTCGCACATCCAGGGGCGTTTCCGCCACTCCTTCTGGAACGAGGCCTACGAGGCGGTGCTCTCCTGGTACATCGCGCTGCCGACAACCGTCGCCCTGATCGCGCCGCGTCACGGCAAGTTCAACGTGACGGCCAAGGGGGGGCTCGTGGCGCGCGAGTTCTTCGATTGGCGCATCTCCGCGCCATACCTGGTGCTGGTGCTGCTCAATCTGGGCGGCGCGCTCGTGGCGCTGCCGCGACTCCTGTACTGGAACTCCTACGAAGCCGATACGGTGACCATCAACCTCGTCTGGACGCTGTTCAATCTCACTCTGCTCGGCGCCGTGCTGGGCGTCGCGGCCGAGACGCGGCAGGTGCGCTCCGCGCCGCGCGTGCCGCGCAGCATGCCCGCGACGCTGTATCTCGCGGACGGCACCCGCGTCGCCTGCAGGACCGAGGATTTCTCGATGCGGGGCCTGGGCGTGCGCCTTCACGCCCCGGCGGTGATCCGGCGCGGCGACAAGCTGCGCGTCGGGCTGGAGGGTGAGACCCAGGAGAACGTATTTCCGTTCGAGGTGGCGCTGGTGCGCGACACCCACGTCGGGCTATTGCTCGGGACGCTGTCGGTGGCCGAGGAGCAGAGCTATGTGCGCTGCACTTTCGGCTCGCCGGAGGCCTGGAACGACTGGGACCGCAACGTCTCGGCGGATCATCCCTTGTCGAGCTTCGCGGAGGTGTTCTCCTTCGGCGCGACGGGCTATGTGCGCCTGCTACAAAGCGCCTACAACGAGATCGCGGTGCGCTTGCGCCGGCGCACACAGCCGCAGCCGGCGCCGTAACGGGTAACGCGCATGGGTCTGTGGAGCGCCTATTTTCTCGTGAAGCTGTTGCTCTACGCGCTCGGCTACATCGACTTTCACCCCTGGGCGAATCTCGCCTTTGCGGCCTTCACCGCGCTCACGCCCCGCAACGCGCGCCAGCGGCTGTCCAAGAACCTGATCGCCGTGCCGATCGGCATCATGCTGCTCTACCACGATTCCTGGCTGCCGCCCATCGCGCAGGCACTGTCTCAGCTCGAGAACTTGCGCGCCTTCAGTGCCGGCTTCCTCTGGGAGCTCGCTGCGCGCATCGTCAACGGGAGGCTCCTGCTCGGCCTCGGTGCGATGCTCGCCCTGTACGCGCTCGCGCGCCGCAAGCTGCGCATGAGCACGTTCGTCTTCCTCGGCATCCTTGCCGTCATGCTCGCCCCCCACGGCTGGCTGTGGCTCGAGCGCAATGCCCACGCGACGGCGGTCGCGGCGGGCGCGGGCGCACCGGCCGCCGCCGACGAGCGCAATCTGAGCGCCGCGGCGCTCGAGGCTCGCCTCGAGCGCTTCTATGCGCAGCAGGCCAAGATCCAGGTGCGATTCGTGCGGCCGGCCGGCGCTCCGGCTCCCTACGACATCCTGGTGCTGCACGTGTGCTCGCTGTCATGGGACGACCTCAAGACCTTGCGGCTTTCGCCCAGTGCCTTCTTCGGGCACTTCGACCTGGTGCTCTCGAATTTCAACTCGGGCGCGAGCTATTCGGGGCCCGCGGCCATCCGGCTGCTGCGCGGCACCTGCGGCCAGACGCCGGAGCACAGCCTCTACGATCGCACCGGCAGCGAGTGCCTGGTGATGGATGGGCTGCAGAATGCGGGCTTCGAGCCGCACTGGCTCATGAACCACGACGGCCAGTACGGCAATTTCTTCAGCGACGTGCACGATCGGGGCGCTCTCAAGGTGCCGCTCGAGGACAACGCCGGCGCCGCTCCGGCGCAACAGGCCTTCGACGGAACGCCGGTTTACGGTGACTACTCGACGCTCTCGCGCTGGTGGGCGAGGCGTCTCAAGAATCCCGCACCGCGCATCGCGCTCTACTACAACACCATCAGCTTGCACGACGGCAACCGGGTTCTCGGCGCGGGCAGGCCCGATTCTTCCTATGCGGCGCGCTTCGCGCAGTTCCAGAGCGACGTCGTGCACTTCCTCGATGACCTGCGCAGCTCCGGGCGGCATGTGATCGTGGTGCTCATTGCCGAGCACGGTGCGGCTCTCGCCGGCGATCGGCGCCAGATCCCGGGGATGCGCGAGATCCCGACCGCCGCGATCGCGCAGGTGCCGGTCGCGATCGCGCTGGTGAATGCCGCGCGCAGCGGGCAGCCCTTGAGCGTCGCATCACCCACCAGCTATCCCGCGCTCAACGAGATGCTGGCGCGCTTCATGGCCGATGATCCGTTCGCCAAGCCCGAGCTCGACCTCGCTGCCTACACCGATTCTTTGCCGCCGGCCGAGTTCGTGGCGGAGAATAATGGGACGACGGTGATGCAGGTCGGCAGCCAATACATGATGCGCTCGCCGGACGGTTCCTGGTCCTCGCTGGAGGACATCGAGAAGTAGCGCCGCATGGGCCATCTGTTCGAGCCCGCGGCAAGCGGGCGCTCCAAGTGCCGCGCCTGCGGCGCCACGCTGCGCCGCGGAGAGCTGCGTTTCGGCGAGCGCTTGCCGAACCTGTTCGGCGAGGGTGAGATGAGCTTGTGGTTTCATCCGCGCTGCGCGGCCTACAAGCGACCGCAGTCCTTTCTCGAGGCGCTGGCCGATGCGGCGCTCGAGATCCCGGAGCGCGCGGCGCTCGAGCGCGTCGCCCGCGAGGGCGCGGCCCACCGCCGCTTGCCGCGAATCGACGGAGCGGAGCATGCGCCCTCGGGCCAGGCCCGATGCCGCCAGTGCCGCGAACCGATCGAGCGCGACGGCTGGCGGATCCGCGTGGTGTTCTACGAGGAAGGCCGCTTCTTTCCAGGCGGCTTCGTGCACCTCAAATGCCGCCGCCCCTACTTCGAGGTGGACGATGTGCTCGAGCGGCTGCTCGCCTTGAGCCCCGCTCTCGCTGCGCACGAGCGTGCCGATCTCGCGCAAGCGCATGCGCACGATTCGCGCTGATCGGATCGGGCTGGCTGGAAGCCGCATCCGACACCGAGCGAGCGCCACCTCGCGCCCCAGTTGGGTTATAAACCAAGGGTCTGCATGAGAGACTTGTGATCCCGCGCGAATGTTAGATCAGCATATTTGTTAAAAAACAATGTATTATACAGTCTATCTCACGTTTTTTATCACATAAACTCCATTGATTGTTCTTGCGCGGTCGCACGCGGTAGCCTTCCCCGGCCCACGATTACATCGGAGATCGATGCCTTCATGAACATCCATGAGTATCAGGCCAAGGAGCTCCTGTCCGGTTTCGGCGTGGCGGTGCCGCCGGGCGGCGTCGCGTACAGTCCCGAGCAAGCGGTCTATGTGGCGACCGAGCTCGGCGGCTGGCACTGGGCGATCAAGGCGCAGATCCATGCCGGCGGCCGCGGCAAGGCGGGCGGGGTCAAGCTGTGTCGCACCTACGGTGAGGTCGCGGCCGCGGCCAAGGCGCTGCTCGGCGCCACGCTCGTCACCGCGCAGACCGGCCCCGACGGCAAGGTGGTCCACAGGCTCTATGTGGAGAAGGCCGAGCCCTTCGTACGACAGCTCTATCTCGGCCTCGTGCTCGATCGCAAGATCGAGCGCATCCGCGTGATCGCCTCGGCCGAGGGCGGCATGGAGATCGAGGAGATCGCCGCATCGCGTCCCGACTCGATCTTGCAGCAGCAGGTCGACCCGGCCGTGGGATTGCAGGCCTTCCAGGCGCGCGAGCTCGCCTTCGGGCTCGGCCTCAATCTCAAGCAGGTGAGCCAGGCGGTCGCGACCATCATGGGCTGCTACCGCGCTTTTCGCGATCTCGATGCGACCATGGTGGAGATCAATCCGCTGGTGGTCACCAAGGACGATCGCGTGCTCGCCCTCGATGCCAAGATGTCGTTCGATGACAATGCGCTATTTCGCCGTCCGCGCGTCACCGAGATGCGCGATGCCGCCGAGGAGGATCCGCGCGAGGCGCACGCCGCGGAGTTCGGGCTCAATTACGTCGGGCTCACCGGCGATATCGGCTGCATCATCAACGGTGCCGGCCTCGCGATGGCCACCATGGACATGATCAAGCACGCGGGCGGTGAGCCCGCGAACTTTCTGGATGTGGGCGGCGGTGCCTCGCCGGAGCGGGTCGCTGCTGCCTTCAGCCTGGTGCTCACGGATCGCAACGTGAAGGCGATCCTGGTGAACATCTTCGCCGGCATCAACCGCTGCGACTGGGTGGCGCAGGGCGTGGTGCAGGCGGCTCAGAGCTTGCGCGTGCCGCTGGTGGTGCGGCTCGCCGGCACCAATGTGGAGGAGGGACGGCGCATCATCGAGGGGTGCGGTCTGCCGATCATATCGGCCGACACCCTCGCGGAGGCGGCACGCAAGGCGGTGGCGGCGGCGCGTGGAGAGCGGCCATGAGCATCTTGATCGATGAGTCCACGCGGGTGATCGTGCAAGGTTTCACGGGCGACAAGGCGAGCTTCCATGCCCGGGAGATGATTGGCTACGGCACACGCGTCGTGGGCGGCGTCACGCCGGGCAAGGGCGGCCAGAGCCACCTCGATCGCCCGGTGTTCAACACCGTGAAGGAGGCGGTCAAGGCCACCGGCGCGGAGGCGAGCCTCGCCTTCGTGCCGCCGCCGTTCGCGGCCGATGCGCTGATGGAGGCGGCCGATGCGGGTCTCAAGCTCGTCTGCATCATCACCGACGGAATCCCGGCGCAGGACATGATGCGGGTCAAGCGCTACCTGCGCCGCTACCCCAAGGAGAAGCGCACGATGATCGTGGGCCCGAACTGCGCCGGCATCATCAGCGCGGGCAAGGCCATGCTCGGCATCATGCCGAGCAACATCTACCTGCGCGGCGATGTGGGCGTCGTGTCGCGCTCGGGCACCCTGGGCTACGAGGCGGGAGCGCAGATGAAAGCGCTCGGCATCGGTGTCACCACGAGCGTCGGCATCGGCGGCGACCCGATCAACGGCAGCTCCTTCCTCGATCATCTGATGCTGTTCGAGCAGGACCCTGAGACCCGCGCCGTGGTCATGATCGGCGAGATCGGCGGCCCGCAGGAGGCCGAGGCCGCGCGCTGGGTCAAGGAGCACATGAAGAAGCCCGTGGTCGGCTACGTCGCGGGATTGACCGCTCCCAAGGGCCGGCGCATGGGTCACGCGGGCGCCATCATCTCGGCCGAAGGCGACAGCGCCGCGGAGAAAGCGGAGATCATGAGATCCTACGGGCTCCTGGTGGCGCCGAGCGCTGCGGAGCTCGGCGCCACCGTCGCGCGGGCCCTCGCGCAGGCGCGGTAAGGGCGTGGCGGATCCCGCCGTTCCCGCCGGCGAGGCTGCCACCTTCTCGCGGGCGGCGCTGCTGCTCGAGCTCCTCGTGGGGGTGGTCGAGCGCTACGAACCGAGCGCCGCGGCGGTACTGCGCGGCGAGCGCAGCACCGCCGAGCTGCCGGTCGCGCTGCTCGCGCGCACGCTCCAGGCCCAGGGCATCTGGTTTCAGCTGCTGGCGATCGCCGAGCAGAACCGCGACATGCGCAAGCGCCGCGAGATCGAGCGCGAGCGCGGCTATCAGGGGCTGCGCGGCACCTTCGCGAGCGTATTCGCGGCGGCCGCGGCCGAGGGCGTCTCCGCCGCTGAGATCCGCGCGGCGCTCGCCGGCTTCAAGGTGCGGCCGGTCATCACGGCGCATCCCACGGAGGCCAAGCGCGTCACGGTCATGGAGCGGCACCGGCGCATCTACTTGCGGCTGCTGGAGCTCGAGGCGCCGCGTTTCACCGAGCGCGAACGGCAAGAGATGATTTCCTCGCTCAGCGATGAGATCGAGCTGCTCTGGCTCACCGGCGAGCTCAAGCTCGAGAAACCGACCGTCGCGCAGGAAGTGGCCTGGGGCCTCTACTTCTTCAACGAGAACCTGTTCGACGTGCTGCCGCAGATGCTGGCCAAGGTCGAGCAGGCCTTTGCCAAGCAGTTTCCCGGGGAGACTCTCGAGGCGCTGCCGCTGTTTCAATTCGGCTCCTGGATCGGCGGCGACCGTGACGGCAACCCCTACGTCACCAGCGAGGTCACGCATCGCACCCTGTGGGAGACGCGGCTCGCGGCGCTCAGGCGCTACCGCGCGCGGGTGCTCGATCTCGTCAGGAATCTTTCCATCGAGGATCACGCGCTCGCGCTGCCCGAATCGTTCCGCCGGGCGGTGGCGCAGGCGATACGCGCGACCCCCGGCGGCGCCGCGCGCGCCGCGCGCAACCGCGGCGAGTTATTCCGCCAGTTCTTCGGCTGCGTGCTCGCGCGCCTCGATGCGACCGTCGAGCACTGCGAGCGCGAGCAGCCGGCGCCGGAATCCGGCTATCGCAATGCCGATCAGCTGATCGAGGATCTCGATCTCGCCCACTCCGCGCTTGCCGAGGCGGGCGCCGCCCGGCTCGCCGATGCCGTGATTCTGCCGCTGCGCCGCGAGGTGGGGATCTTCAGGTTCTGCACCATGCGGCTCGACGTGCGCGAGAACAGCGCGCGCATCAACCAGACGCTCGCAGCGCTCTATCGCGCACGCAGCGCCGGCGCCGAGGCGCCGGCGGCGCGCTCGCCCGAGTGGATGGAGTGGCTCAAGCGCGAGCTCGCCAGTCCGCGCGCCGCCTTGATCGCGTATGAAGGGCTCGCGCCGGAGGCGGCGGAGACGCTCGCGACGTTCCGAACCATCGCCCGCTTGCGTGAGGAGGTCGATCGCGAGGCCTTCGGTGCCCTGATCCTGTCGATGACGCAGAGCGCATCGGACATTCTCGGGGTGTATCTGCTCGCCAAGGAAGCCGGGCTGTTCGCCGACGCGGCCGCCGTGGAGCGCTGCACGCTGCCGATCGTGCCGCTGCTCGAGACGATTCCGGATCTGCGCAAGGCGAACGCCATCCTCAAGGAGTTGCTCGCCGTGCCGCTGGTGCAGCGCAGCCTGTACGCGCAGGGAAGGATCCAGGAGGTCATGATCGGCTACTCCGACTCGAACAAGGACGGCGGCTACCTCACCGCGCACTGGGAGCTATCGAAGGCCCAGAGCAGCCTGACCCGTCTCGGCAGCGAGCTCGGGGTCACCATCGCCTTCTTCCATGGACGAGGCGGCTCGGTGAGCCGCGGCGGCGCGCCCGCGGGCCGGGCCATTGCCGCCTCGCCCGCGGGCTCGATTCGCGGCCAGTTCCGGGTGACCGAACAGGGCGAGGTGGTCTCCTTCAAGTACGCGAACCGCGGCACCGCGGCCTACCAGATCGAGCTCCTGGGCTCCTCGGTCGTCGAGCACCTGCTGCGCTCACCGCGCGAGGCGGCGCTCGTGCCCGTTCACGAGTTCCATGAGGCCATGGAGGCGCTCGCCGGCATCGCGTGGTCGGCCTACCGCACGCTGATGGAGGCGCCGGCGATGTTGAGCTACCTCATGCAGTCGAGCCCGCTCGAGGAGCTCTCGCTCCTCAATCTGGGATCGCGACCGGCGCGCCGCACGCAGGCCAGGACGCTCGGCGATCTGCGCGCCATTCCCTGGGTGTTCGCCTGGACACAGAATCGCCATATGCTGTCGGGCTGGTACGGTGTCGGCAGCGGCATCGAGGCTTTTCTCGAGGTGCGCAAGGAGCGCGGGCTCGAGCTCCTCAGGCGCATGTTCCGCGAGGCGCGGCTGTTCCGGCTGATTGTCGACGACGTCGAGCGCACGCTCCTGCAGGTCGACTTATCGATCGCGCGCGAGTACGCCGGGCTGGTCGCGGAGGCGGCGGTGCGCGAGCCGATTTTCGCGCTGATCGAAGCCGAGTATGCGCGGACCTGCGAGATGCTGCTCAAGGTCTCGGGGGATGGCTGCATCGCCGAGCGCTTCCCGCAGTTCCGGCGCCGGCTCGAGCGCCGGCTCAAGACCTTGAACGAGGTGAGCCGCGAACAGGTGCGCCTGTTGCGCGCGCATCGCGCTTGCGCCAGCGAGGAGACGCGCACGGCGCTCCTCATGTCGATCAATTGCGCCGCGGCGGCGTTCGGCGCAACGGGTTAAATTGGGCTAGACCGCCAAGTCCACCAGGAGTCGTCCCATGAGTTTCACCAGCATCGAGCCCGCCACCTCCCGCCTGCATCGTTCCGAGCTCGCGGTGCCGGGCTCGAATCCGTCGATGTTCGAGAAGGCGGCGCGATCGGCCGCGGACATCGTGTTTCTGGATGTCGAGGATGCGGTCGCGCCGGACGAAAAGGCCCAGGCGCGCAAGAACATCGTGCAGGGGTTGAACGAGATCGACTGGGGCGCGAAGACCCTGATGGTGCGCATCAACGGTCTCGATACGCACTACATGTATCGCGACGTGGTGGACATCGTGGAGGGCTGCCCGCGCCTCGACATGATCCTGATCCCCAAGGTGGGCGTCGCCGCGGACGTGTACGCCGTCGACATGCTGGTGACACAGATCGAGACCGCCATGCGCCGGACCAAGCGCCTGGGTTTCGAGGTGCTGATCGAGACCGCGCTCGGCATGGCCAACGTCGAGGCCATCGCGCAGGCCAGCAAGCGGCTCGAGGCCATGTCGTTCGGCGTGGCGGACTATGCCGCATCGACGCGCGCGCGCACCACGGTGATCGGCGGCGTCAATCGTGACTCCGGCGTGCTCGCCGATCGCGACGCGGAGGGCAAGCGCGCGTATTTCTGGACCGATCCGTGGCACGCGGCTCAGACGCGCATGCTGGTTGCGTGCCGCGCCTACGGCCTGCGCCCGATCGACGGGCCGTTCGGCGACTTCGGAGATCCGGACGGGTTTCGGGCGGCCGCGAATCGCGCCGCCGTGCTCGGCTACGAGGGCAAGTGGGCGATCCACCCCTCGCAGATCGCCCTGTGCAACGAGGTCTTCACGCCTTCCGAGGCCGAGATCACCCGCGCACGGCGCATCATGGAAGCGATGGCGCAGGCGGCCCGGGAAGGTCGCGGTGCCGTGTCGCTCGATGGACGCATGATCGACTACGCGAGCATTCGCATGGCCGAGACGCTGTTGAAGAAGGCCGAGGCGATCGGACGCTCATGAAAGACGTTCAGCCATCCGGCCGCCGCAGCGGCGCACCCAGATAACAGCCGAACTCGCGCGGGAAGTCGACCGAGACGCGCGCGTGCACCCGGCCCTGACGGTCGAGAAACTCGGCATGATCGTCGAGCGGCACGAACGCCCCGTGCCAGACGTTCGGATGGATGTAGAGACCGCGGCTGCCATCGCACCAAAACGTGGTGAACCGCTCTGGGGTGACGTCATCTCCCGGGAGCGCGAGCGGTACGACGAAGCTTTGACCGCGGATTGGATAGACCATCTGACCGCCGTCCGGATGGTAATTCGCGCGCCAGATGAGCGCGCGCTCGCGCGCGGTGCCGGTCCCATCCTTGGCCGCTTCCTCCGGCCAGTTGCTCCAGCCGAACAGGTAGCTGTCGCCCACCGCGTTGTTGCGCGCGTACAGCACCTCGCCCTTCCAGCAAAACTCGAACACACCCTCGGTGATGCCGCCCTGGTTGCCCGAGTTCTCGTCGATCGGGCGCCAGCCCTGTGCGGGCCAGCGCACGATCTCGATCGGGAAACCGCGCGGGTCGTCGACCAGCAGGCCGTAGCCCTCGAGGCTTCTTGCGGTGGCGGCGATCAGCGGTGTTTCGTGCACCCGCCGCACGCCGGTGCTAGGAGAGTAGGCGAGCTCGCTCGGGTCGATCTCCATAACAGCGCCGATCATAACGCGGAACGGCCGCCCGCGCCCGGGCTCCGGCTAGGCGGCCTCATCCTCGCGCCGGCCGCGCCGCTTGAAAATGCGGTCGAGCACGATCGCCAGGATCACGATGGCCAGCCCCGATTCGAACCCCAGGGCGATATTGACCGAATTGAGGGCGCGCACCACGGGCTTGCCGAGTCCGTCGGCACCGACCAGCGCCGCGATCACCACCATCGACAGGCTCAGCATGATGGCCTGCGTGACGCCCGCCATGATGGTCGGCAGCGCATGCGGCAGCTCGATCTTGAACAAGAGCTGGCGTCGAGTCGCGCCGAAGGCTTCGCCGACCTCGCGCAGCTGGACCGGCACCTCGGAGATTCCGAGATGGGTGAGACGGATCGGGGCGGGGAGCGCGAAGATCACGGTCGAGATGAGTCCCGGCACGACGCCCAGGCCGAACAGCACCAGGGTGGGGATGAGGTACACGAAGGTCGGGATGGTCTGCATGAGGTCGAGCACCGGGTGAAGTATCCGGTAGAGCCAGGGCCGGTGCGCGGCCGCGATGCCGATGGGAATCCCGAGGATCATGCACACCAGCGTCGAGAACAGCACCAGCGACAGCGTCTGCACCGTCGCTTCCCACAGCCCGAGATTGTCGATGAGCAAGAGCGCGGCCAGGATGAACAGCGCGAGCCGTAGCTTGCGCTGCAGCCAATAGGCGCAAGCGGCGACCCCCACGATCAGCACGAGCGCGGGCACGCGCATCAAGAGCGCGGTGAGACGCGAGATGGTCCGTCCGAGCGAGTCCGAGATGAGATCGAAGAATCCCTGGGCATGATCGGTCGCGTACTCCACGAGGTCGGCGAGCCACTGCCCGAGAGGGATCTTGTGAGCAGTGAGCCGCTGGTTCGCGCCCTGCAGCCAGTCGCTCAGATGCGTGAGCCGCGAGGCGGTGAGCTCGTGGCGCACCGCTTCGGCGCCGGGGCGCCCATCGAGCGTCGTGACCCCAGCGAGCCAGCCGTCGAGCAGGTCCAGGTGTGTCTTCAGAAACTCGCTCGCGGCGGCTCTGCCGTCGAGATGGCCGTCGAGGATCAACGACATCACGCGGCTCTCGATCTCGGGCGTGAACTCGAGATTCCTGAGCAGCCTGCCGACGTTCGGGCAGTCGGCGAGATAGCCTGCGCGCACGTCGGTATAGATGGTGGCGCCCCCATAGTTGGCTCCGAAGGTGTCGTCGCCTCCCGCCAGATACGCCATCCGGTACTTGATGTTCATGGGGTGAGGCGACCAGCCGAGAAAGACGATCCACTCGGATTTGTGCAGGGCGCGGTCGACCTCGCTCAGCATTCCCTGCTCGCTCGACTCGACCAGAGTCCAGTCCTTGAGGCCGAAGCGGTTGGTCGCGATCAGCGAGGCAATCATGCGGTTGCCGTTGTTGCCGGGCTCGATGCCGTAGATCTTGCGCTGGAATCGGTCCGCGAAGCGCGCAAGGTCGCCGAAGGAGTGCACGCCGGCCTGTGCGACATAGGCGGGGACCGCGAGCGTGTACTTGGCGCCCTGGAGGTTGGCGCGTACCACCTCGACCGAGCCGTCGGCGAGGAACGGCTTGCGATCCTCGAGCATGCTCGGCTGCCAGTCGCCCAGGTAGACGTCGATCTGGCGATTCTTGATCGCGGCATAGGTCACCGGGATCGAGAGAATCTCGGTGACCGGCCGATAGCCGAGCGCTTCCAGCATGCGCGCAGTGAGCGCCGTGGTGGCCGTGATATCGGTCCAGCCGACGTCCGAGAAGCGAACCGTACGGCAACTCTGCGGTTCGGCGGCGTGCGATCGGTGCGGAGCGAGGGCGCCAGCCGCGCAAACGGCGAGCGCCAGGATCCACGCGAGGCGATGCGTGCGCGCCGCGCGCGAGGCCGGCGCGCAGCCCTCAGTGCCGATAAGAAGGCTCCTCCGCGTCCAGAATGGCCTTGATGTTCTCGAAGTGATCGATCGCGAGCTGGCCGTAACCTCGCCACTGGCGCTCGGTGAGCGCGGCGATCTCGTCCGAGACGATGTTGAGCTCCTTGCCGGTGGCATAGCAGGTGATGAGCGTCTGCGCGGCGCGCTCGAAATAATAGAACTCATCGAAGGTCTGCGCGACGGTCGGGCCGACGACGATCACGCCGTGGTTCGCCATCAACAGGACGCTCGATCCCTCGCGCATGAGCGCGGCGGTGCGATCGCCCTCGGCGTCGGACAGCGCCATGCCGGAAAATTCACGGTCGAGCGCGACGCGCCCGAAGAAGCGCATGGTGTTCATGTCGATCGGATACAGAGTCGGATCCTTGAGGCAGGCGAGCGCGGTGGCGTACTTCGAATGCAGATGCATGACGCAGCGCGCATGGGGGAGCCGCGCGTGCAGCCGCGCATGCAGGTACCAGGCGGTGGGATCGGGCGCGTCCGGGCGCTCGAGGGTGCTGCGCTCGTGTGCATCGAGCAGCAGAAGATCGGAGGCCGAGATGCGGGCGAAGTGCCGGCCGCGGGGATTGATCAGGAACTGCGCGCCGTCGTCGGACACGGCCAGGCTCAGGTGATTGGCGACCGATTCGTGCATATCGAGGCGCGCGAACCAGCGGAACGCGGCGGCGAGATCCATGCGCTCGGCGCGCTGCGCGAGGCCGCGGGGCGTCGCGGGAATCGGTGTGGAGGCGGGAATCGGTGTGGAGGCGCTCATGGGGACTCGGTGGGGATCAACGCTGCTGGCTAGCCCAGTTTGGATGGATGAAGACGGGCGGCGATTCCTTGGGCAGCAAAGGCCGCCCCCGGATCACGTCGCTCATTCGCTCGGCGATCATGATGGTCGGCGCATTGGTGTTGCCGCTCACGATGGAGGGCATCACCGATGCGTCGATCACCCTCAAGCACTCGAGGCCGTGTACCCGGCAACCCGGGTCGACTACCGATTCTTTCGGATGCAAACCCATTCGGCAAGTCCCGACCGGGTGATAGCAGGTCTCGACACCGCGCCGCACGTAGGCGTCGATCTCGGCATCGGTGCGCTGCGAATCCCCGGGGGCGAGCTCGGCGCCGCGGTATCGGGCAAGGGCCGGCTGCGCCAGGATCTCGCGCGTGAGGCGCACCGAGGTGCGCAGGTCCGCGCGGTCCCCGGGATCCGCCAGGTAGTTGAATAGGATGGAGGGCGCTGTGGCGGGGTCCGCCGAACGCAGCTTCACACGGCCGGTGCTCTTCGGCCGCATGAGGTCGATATGTACCTGGAAGGAGTGCATGCCGACGTCATCGACCGTCCCCGGCTTGATGGCGAGCGGCATGAAGGTGAGCTGCAGGTCCGGATACTCGATGCCCGGGCGGCTGCGAATGAATCCGCCCGCCTCGAAATGATTGGAGCCTGCGAGGCCCGGGAGGCCCGCGAACCAGCGCAGCCCGGCTGCGAGCTTGCCGATTCCGCGGTTCGCGCGGTAGATCGAGGCGGGCTGCGCGCAGTGGTGCTGAATCACGATGTCGGGGTGATCGTTGAGATGCGCTCCCACGGCCGGCAGATCGTGCTGAACGCGTACGCCGGCGGCGGCGAGGTCGCCGGCGGCGCCGATCCCGGAGAGCTGCAAAAGCTGCGGTGAGTTGATCGCCCCGGCGGACAGGATCACCTCGGCGCCCGCCCGGGCTTCGCCGCGCTCGCCGCCGATCGAGTATTCGACGCCGATCGCGCGTCCGCGCTCGAGCAGCACGCGCCGCACCAGCGCACCCGTGAGCACCGTCAAGTTGGCGCGCCGGGCGGCGGCGGCCAGGTAAGTTCGCGCGGCGCTCGCGCGCCGACCGTTGCGTGTCGTGGTGCGGTCGATGCGCCCGAAGCCCTCTTGTCGCTCGCCGTTGACGTCGGCCGATGCCGCATAGCCCGCCTCGACGGCCGCCTCGACGAAGGCCCGGGCGAGCGGTGCGGCGGCGAGGTCGGGTGCGAACACATGGAGCGGCCCGGTCGCACCGTGATAGGGATCGCTCCCCGCCGCATGCCGCTCGGCGCGCTTGAAATAGGGCAGCAGCTCACCGTAGCTCCAGCCGGCGAGGCCGGCGGCGGCCCATCCGTCGTAATCCCGCGCATGCCCGCGGATGTACACCATGCCATTGATCGAGGAGGAGCCACCGAGCACGCGGCCGCGCGGATGCGTGAGGCGCCGTCCGTCGAGCCCGGGCTCGGGATCGGACAGGTAGCTCCAGTTGTAGCGATCGGAGCAGAGCAGGCTGCCGACGGCCGAGGGCATGGCGATGCGCCAGCTGCGATCGTTCGGGCCGGCTTCGAGCAGCAGCACGCGCCGCTCGGGGTCCTCGGTCAGCCGCGCGGCGAGCACGCAGCCGGCCGAGCCCGCGCCGACGATGACGTAATCGTAGTGTGAGCTGGCGGGGGAGGGCACGGCCGCGGGTCAGGAGTTGACGGCGTCGTAGCAGAGCTTGTGGAAATGCCGCACCAGGTGCTCGCTGCGGTTGCTGATGCCCTCGCCGATCAGGTAACGCCCGCGATCGAAACCGAACGAGCGCAGGCCCTTCTGGTTCGATTTGTTGAGATCGATATCCTCGGGACCGAGTTGCTCGTTCATCCAGCGTATGCACGCCTGGGTCACCTCGGGCAGCGCGCGGCCCTCGGCGCCGTAATAGCCGAAGCGCAGAACCGAGGTCTCGGGACCCGTGGGATTCATGATGAACGTACCCACCATGTCCGCGTACGGGAACGCGTAGATGGTGGCGTTTGGCCACAGCCCGAAGTTGAAGAACCAGTCCGTCTGCCAGGTCGCGCCCGCGAGCGGCAGTCCGTAGGCTTGCGTCGTGCCCTTCTTGGGCGGCCCGATATAGGTCCACCACTCGCCGTGCGGCCGCAAGGTGTAGCCGGCAAAGTCGATGAGCTGCACGAGCTGTTGGTGCGCGGGGCCCGAATACTCGAAGTGATAGCCCTCGATGGAGTTCTCCTGGATCACTTTCCAGTTGGCGGGCACCGGCACATCCACTTCCTCGATCAAGGCCAGGCGATCGAGGTCCGGAATGAAACGGCGGATCTCGGTCTCGGCGCCCGGCGCCATGTCGGCGATCGGTCTGGCGTCGGGATCGAGATTCACGAAAACGAACGAGGCGAACATCTCGACGCGCACCGGCTTGAGCGAGTGCTCGCTCTTCTTGAAGCCGGCGACGCCCGCGACGTTCGGCGCGCCGCGCAGGCAGCCGTCGAGCGCGTAGCTCCAAGCGTGATAAGCACAGGTGAGCGCGGGTGTCTTGCCGCGCCGGGCTTCGATGAGCCGATTGCCGCGATGCTGGCACACGTTGTGAAACGCGCGCAGCTCGCCCTCGCGGCCGGCGATGACGATGACGCTCTGCTCGAAGATCTCGTGGGTGACGAACGATCCCGGCGTGCGCAGCTCGTTGCGGTGTGCGACCAGGTGCCAGGACTTGTAGAAGATCTTGCTCTTCTCCTGGCGGAACACCTCCTCGTCGTAGAAATAGCGCGCGGGTAGCGAATACCCTGACTCACGATCCGCCTCGCTCCACGCTGCCGGCTGCGTCTGCATGTCGATCCCTCTGCTGTTAGTGCTCGATGCCAAGCTAAGGCTGCGGCGCTGGACCCGCCTGCTGAAAAGCGTCATCATCGTGTCGAAATCGCACCGGAGGCTCCTTGCGCAGAATCGCCTTCCTGCTGCTCCCGGAATTCTCCTATCTCGGGCTCGCGGCCGCGACCGAGCCCTTGTTCATCGCCAACTGGCTGGCGCGTGCGCCGCTGCGCGCGCCGCTGCGCCCGCCGCCGTTCGACTGGCGGGTCGTGTCGGTGGACGGCGAGGCGGTGCGCGCGAGCAATGGCATGAGCTTCGCGGTCGACGGCGATCTTGCAACGGCAGGCGAGGTCAAGTCGGTGTTCGTGCTCGCGAGCTTCGAGCCGGACCGTGCCGCGCGCGAGCGGCGCGTGCTCCGCTGGCTGAAGCGTCTCGCTCGATTCGGGGTGGAGCTGTGCGGCATCGAGAACGGGAGCCTGGTGCTTGCAGAAGCGGGGCTGCTCAACGGACATGCGGTGGCGGTGCACTGGGACAACCTGATCGGGTTCGAGGAGCACTATCCCGCGACGCGTCCGGTCGAGCAGCTGTACGCGCGCAGCGGCCGCTTCATCACCTGCGCCGGCGCATCCGCGATTCTCGACCTGATGGTTGCCTGGATCGGCTGGCAGGGTGAGGCGGAGCTCGCTCAGGAGGTCGCCGAGCACCTGCTGATCGGCAAGCCGCGCGCGCCGGGCACTGCCCAGCGGCCGGTCGAGGGATCCGATGCGCCCGCCGCCGACCGTCTCCTCAGCGAGGCCCAGTCGATCATGCGCGCACACATCGACGAGCCGCTCTCTTGCCGGGAGATCGCAGGTCGGGTCGGCCTCTCGCTGCGGCAGCTCGAACGGCGCTTTCGTGAAGCGCTCAACTGCTCGGTGCTGCAGCGCTATCGACTCATCCGCATGAGCAAGGCGCACCAGCTTCTGCAGCAGACCAAGCTCTCCGTCACCGAGGTGGCGCTCGCTTGCGGATTCTCATCGCCCGAATACTTCTGCCGCCTGTATCGCAATGTATTCGATTGTTCGCCGAGCAAGGATCGGCGCCAATCGACCAGCGCGCCCGTGCTCAGACGACGCCAGGCACAGCGTGCTTTCGGCCGGGCTTGATGGCGACCTTGAGTACGCCGTCGCGTTCAGGAGTCTTTGTTTCCCGAGAAGCGGCGATGAAGCATTCTCAGCAATACTCGCGTAGCGAAATAGAGCGCAGCCAGCAGGGCGGTCAGCAGGAAAGCGATGACGGCGGCATGCATGACCCAATACACGTACGTGGCGCTCGGCAGCATCTGAGAGATGCCCATGCTCGGTTACCCTTGGACGCCCTTGGATCCCGCTCCGTCGGTACCGATCGCCGGCCCACTGAGCTGCTTGATCTCCTGGCGGATGAGGTCCACCGTCGCATCGACGGCCGCCAGTACGGCGCTCGTGACGGGGGCTCCGGCGGAAAACAGCTGCCCCTCCACCGCGTACACGATCAGGTGCCCGGGAAGCCGCGCGAGCGCACGTGCGAGCGCGACGGCTTCGGCCAGGCCGAACGCGTGAGTAGAGGGTAGGGTCAACTTACCGAGTACCCGATCGTCAGCGGCTTGCGGCGCCAGTTGCAAACGATGAATACGGCCGGGGAGGCCATTCGCCGCAGCCGCGTCGATCAGGATGACCGCCTCGGCATCGGCCCAGTCCTCGAGCAGGGCGAGCGCGTCGTCGTTGCGCACGATGACACGAGCGCAGGGACAGCCGATCAAGCGGCTCGCAATCAGCGGCCCGACGGCATCATCGCCCCGATCGGGGTTGCCGATGCCGATCACGAGCGGCTCGCTCATGTCCGATGCACCTGCAACTTGAGAAAATGAACCGAGCATGAGATGCAAGGGTCGTGGTTGCGGATCGCCTGCTCGCAGCGATCGCGCAATGCCTCGTCGGGTAGATCGAGATGACGCCCGGCAACCTCTCGCAGGTCATCTTCGATGCTGAGCTGGTTCTGTGAGGTCGGCGGCACGATGCGCGCGCTGCGAATTGCTCCCTGCGCGTCGATCTCGTAGCGGTGATAGCAGATGCCGCGCGGCGCCTCGGTGCAGCCATGCCCGATACCGGCCCGCACGCTGATTGGAATGGCCGGCACCTCGGGGGGCTCGTACGCCTCAATCAGGCGCCGCGCCTCCTGGCACGCGTAGATCATCTCGATTGCACGCACCAGGATGCTCTTGAAGGGGTTGCGGCATACGGGGCCGAGCCCCGCCTCGAGCGCGAGCGCCTGCACGTTGCTCGGCAGCCTGTCAAAGTTCAAGCTGTACCTCGCCAGGGGCCCCACGAGGTAGCACCCGCGACCTCGAATCACCGACTGCAGCGCGGTTGAGTGCGATACGTGGCGTTCCTCGAACGCGCCGTCAAAATCCGCCACGTCGATGTCCAAGCCCCGGCTCGAGACGATACGCCCCTCGTTCAGGGGATATTCGTTGGCATGGCGCAAGCCGACGAACTCATAATCTCGATCGAAGTCGGGGAACTCAAAACCGCTCGCCCAGCCGAGGATGCGCATCGCTGTTTGCTGCGCACGCTCGAGCTCGGCGGCAAGCGCGACGAGCTCTGATCGCCCGGGCACACGGTAAAATCCGCCGACGCGCACGTTGATCGGGTGGATCTCCCGGCCGCCGAGCACGCGCAGGATCTCATTGCCGGTCTTCTTGAGCGCAAGCCCGGCGCCCACCATGTCTCCATGCTGCTGAGCCATCTGGATGGCATCCGGAAACCCGAGGAAATCTGGCGCGTGCAGCATCACGATGTGCAGCGCGTGACTCTCGATCCACTCGCCACAGTAGATCAAACGGCGCAGGTCGCGCAGTCGACCGCCCACTTGCACGCCGAGCGCGCGCTCCATGGCATGCACCGCGCTCATCTGGTAGGCGATCGGGCAGATGCCGCAGATCCGCGCGGTGATATCCGGCGCTTCGCGATAGTCGCGATCGCGCAGCAGCGCCTCGAACAGGCGTGGCGGCTCAAAGATGCTGAGCCGCGTCTGCGTCACACGGCCTGCTTCGATCGTGAGCTCGAGTGCACCCTCGCCCTCCACGCGGGCGATCAGATCGACCCGCAGCCGCCTACTCGCCATGCGCATCGCTCTCGCGCCGGAAAGCCTCGGCCGCAGCGTTAAAGGTACGGAATACGCGCCTCAGCTCGACCGGACTTGCGCCGAGCTCGCGTGAGCGTTTCGACAGCGCGGGCGTGTTGGGCGTCTCCATCGGACCGTAACAGCCGTAGCAGCCCCGATTGAAAGCCGGACAGATCGCCCCGCATCCCGCATGGGTAACCGGGCCCAGGCACGGCACGCCCTGCGCGACCATCACGCAGGTTGTGCCTCGCTGCTTGCACTCGACGCACACGCTATGCGCAGCGATTGCCGGCTTGCGCGCGGCGAGAAACGCGCCGATCACCTCCAGCAGTTGTGCCTTGTTGATCGGGCAACCGCGCAGCTCGTAATCGACGGCGACGTGCGCGCTGATCGGCGTCGAGGTCGCGAGCGTATCGATGTACTGAGGCGAGGCGTACACCGCTGCCACCAGCTCGCCGATATCGGCATAGTTGCGCAGCGCCTGGATGCCGCCGGCCGTCGCGCAGGCGCCGATGGTCACGAGGTGGCGGGACTGGCGGCGAAGCTCGAGCAATCGCTCGACATCGTGCGGGCTGGTAATCGAGCCCTCCACGAGCGCTAGATCGTAGGGTCCGGGCGCCATCTTGGAGGAGGCTTCCGGGAAGTATGCGATGTCGATCGAGGTGGCGAGCGTGAGCAGCTCATCTTCGCAATCGAGCAGCGAGAGCTGGCACCCGTCGCAGGACGCAAACTTCCAGACCGCAAGCCGTGGACGGCCGGGTGCGCTCATCTCAGATCTCTCGATGCTGCCACAGCGAAGCGATCCGGCTGAGCGGCATGACCGGCCCGTCCTTGCACACGAAGGCTGGTCCAAACTGGCAGTGACCACACAGACCGAGCGCGCACTTCATATTGCGCTCCATCGACAAGAAGATTCGCTCCGCCGGTATCCCGGCATCGCGCAAGGCATTGGCGGCAAAGCGCATCATGACCTCAGGCCCACAAACCATCGCCACGGTGCTCGCCGGCTCAAGCCCAAGGCGCGGAATCAGCGCCGGCACGACGCCCACGTGGCCGCGCCAGACGCCCTCTGCCCGGTCGACGGTGACCTCGAGCTCGATATCGAGACGGCTGCGCCAGCGTTCGATCTCGGGGCGATAGAGTATTTCCTCGGGGTTGCGCATGCCAATCAGGATCACCACGCGCCGATAGCGATCACGCCGTTGCAGCACCCGGTAAATCATCGGCCGTAGCGGGGCGAGTCCCAGGCCGCCGGCGACGATGACCAGGTCATGCTGCTGGGTGAATCCGACCGGCCAGCCGCGCCCGAAGGGACCGCGCACCCCGAGCGTCGCGCCAGCTTGCAGCGCCGTGATGGCGCGGCTCACGGCACCCACGGCACGCACGGTGTGGACTACTCGATCGCGCTGCGAGGGGTCTCCACTTACGCTGATGGCGGCTTCCCCGACGCCGAACGTATACAACATGTTGAACTGTCCGGCTTCGAGCGAATTGAGCGAGCCGTCCGCCGACCGCAGCTCCAAGCTCACCGTATCCGCGAGCTCGCGAATCACGGACGTCACACGATAAAGCCGCGGAACCCACGGATCGAGCATGGGTGTGCTCATCGAGCGGGGCTTCGATACAGATCCAGCATCTGCAACCGCGTCGCGTGCAAGCGCTGCGCCAACTGTGCCGCCACACGCTTGATCATCTCATAGCCGAGATCGTGATCGGCCTCGCACTTGCGGCGCAGACAGCGGGCGTCCACGCCCACGGCCCGCGTCAATTCGAGTGCGCGCGCATCGAACATGCATCGATAGGGAGGCACCAACCAGGAGACACCCAGGATCTCGCCCGATCCAACCGTCGAGATCATCGCAGGCACTTGGCCGGGCGCGTGCACTTCCAGTGCGACGACGCCTTGGCGCACCAGGTAGAACTCGTCGGCGCTCGCCCCCTCCCTGAACACGTAGGCGCCGCTCTGGAAGCACACGTTGCGCGCACATCCCGAGATGAGCGCGCCGACGCGCGGCTCGAGCCCGTGGAATAACGGCTGCTCGAGAACCAGGCGCTCAAGCCCCTCCACGATCACCTCCTGGGTGGGCCTCGCCCGCAGCGCTCTGCGCCGCAGCCGCGGCGGCAGCCGACGAGGGCCGCTCGGGCGCCGTTGCGCGGATGGCCGCCGCCTCCACCGTGATGTCGATACCGACCGGACACCAGGTGATGCAACGTCCGCAGCCGACGCAGCCCGAGGTGCCGAACTGATCGATCCAGCTGGCCAGCTTGTGCGTGATCCATTGGCGATAGCGCGCGCGTGCGGTGGACCGGGCGCTGCCCCCGTGAAGATGGGAGAAATCGAGCGTAAAGCAGGAGTCCCAGCTGCGTTCGCGCACCGCGACGTCTCCGCTGAGATCGGTGTGGTCGGTTACCGTCGTGCAAAAGCAGGTCGGACAAACCATGGTGCAGTTGGCGCAGGTGAGACAGCGCTGCGCCACGTCGTCCCAGCGTGGATGCTCCGGATGGGCCTGCAGCAGCTCTTTCAGCCCGTTGGTTTCGAGCGTACGACCCATGCTCTGGGCGGTGCGGGCCACTACCGCCTCCGCTGCCGCGATGTCGGCGGCAGCCGCCGTGCGGGAGGTGATGCGTTGCAGGAGCTCACCGCCCGCCTCACTGCCGACCTCCACCAGAAATTCATGCCTGTCGCGCATCAGCTCCGTCAGCGCAAGATCGAATCCGCGCTTGGCGCACGGCCCGCTTTGCATCGATACGCAGAAGCAAGTACCTCCGGCCTCGCCACAATTGACGGCAATGATGAAACAATCCTCGCGACGCTGCGCATAGGCACGATCGCGATAGGGCCCCTCCAGAAACACCTTGTCCTGAACTGCGATGGCTTGCAGCTCGCACGCGCGCACGCCGAGGAACGCGAACTTCTCCTGCGGCGGCGGTTGCATGATCGAGTGATCCGAGCGTCGCATCTGCCAGAGTCGTTCGATCGGCGGGTGCAGAAAGCGCTTCCAGGATTGCGGACCGACTGCGTAACCGAACCAGGCTTGGTCCTGACGTCGTTCGATCCGGTAGCTGCCCGCGTCCTGCCGATCGGTCCAGCCGCGCGGCAGATCCTCGACTCGAGCGATCGTGTCGTAGACGATCGCTTTTTCCTTCACCGTGGGTCCCAGGACGCGGTAGCCTCGCGCCGCCAAATCCTCGATCAGAGGCTGTAGCTGGTCGGCCTGCATGAGGAGTCTGGCGCCGAGATCGAACCCGTTCATTTTGCAATCATCTCCGCGGTCCGCGCGACCAGAGCCACGCGGTCATGCCGACAGGGGCGAGTTATCGATGTAGATCCGGTATGACTCGATGAGCGTGCCGCGCAGCTCGAACACGTTCACGAAGGGCACCACGACCTGGCGGCCGTCATGGCGCGTGTAGGTGACCTCTCCTTCGCAAGCCACGCCGGCCGGGCCGCTGAAGGTATGAATCAGGCGGTGGCGGCATGCGGCGATCGAGGCGAAAAAGCCGCTCACACCGGCCCGGATCGCCGCGGCGCCCGCAAGCGCCGGCGCATTGCCGAAGCGAAACCGCGCATCCGGGGTGAGCAGCTCGACGAAGCCCGCGGCATCGCGCGCGTCGACGACGGCGAACAAGTGCCGCCACCAGTCGAGGTCCGGCTCGAAGCGCCTGTCGATCACCGTGCGAGCTCCTGGGGCTGCACGCAGGCGGCACCTTGCGCGTGTATGCTGGCGAGCGTGGCTTGCGTGATCAATAAATCGAGCGCGATCCTGCCCATCACCTGCGAGCAGGCGTTCGATCTTGCCGCCGATATCGAAAAATATCCTGAGTTCCTCAGCGGCTGGATCTCGGCGCGGATCGTGCAACGAGATGGCGATCGCTGGTGCGTCGAGCAGATCGTCGGCATCGGACCGCTGCGGGTGTCGTTCAGCTCGCGTGCGGTCCTCGATCCTCCCAGGCGGATCGACGTCACCTCGAGCGAGGCGCCCTTCGAGTCGTTCAACTTGTCCTGGCTGATCGACGCGGTGCCGCCGGCAGGCTGTCGCGTGAGCATCATCGCAGCGGTCGAACTGCGCTCGAGAATGCTGCAGCGAATGGTGAAGCGGATGATGCCGGCGGCGGTCGACGATGTGGTCGCTGCCTTCGAGGCGCGTGCGCGCCGGGTCCGTGGCGAGGCGCCTCCCGTGGGTCGTGGCTGAGCTCTCGGGTGAATGGCCGTGCCTCAATGGCGCAGCAGGATGGCTGCGATCAAGGTGATGCCGCCGAGCGCGTGAATCGCGAGAGTGAGCTCGATGCTCCTCTTCAGTCGCGGGCGCGCGGGTCGCTCCCCCGAGATACTCACGGCCGCATACAGGCCGAGAGCGGCCAATCCGGCGGCGGGCAGCACGTACCACAGCGGCAATGCGCGCTCGGCGATGGCGGCAGCCGAGCCGGCGAGAGCGCTCAGCGCGAGACCGGCATAGATCCAGCGCGCGCCGCGCACGCCCCAGCGCACCACCAAGGTGCGCTTCTGCGCGCGGCGGTCCGCCTCGATGTCGGGGACCTCGTTGACGATCAGGATCGCCGCCGCCCATGCGCTCAGCGGCAAGCACAGCAGGATCGCCCCGAGGTCGACGCTTCCTGCCTGCAGCCACACGCTGCCGAGCACGGGCAGTGCGCCGAAGCCGATCGCCACGGTCAGCTCCCCGAGGCCGCGCGCGGACAGCTGTACGCCGGGCAGCGAGTAAAGGAATCCGAGCCCGAGTCCCGCGCATCCGAGCCAGATCACTCCGGGGCCGCGCAACACCGCAAGCAGCACGCCGATGGCCAGCGCGCCGCCCGCGAGGCCGATGGCGAGCCGGCTCATCTGGCCACGCGAGAGAAGTCCCGCTTGAATGAAGCGCGATCCGCCGGTGTAGGGATAGATACGGTCCTCATTGCCGGCATCGGCGCCCGTGATGTCATCGCCGACGTCGTTGTAAACATTGGCCGCTGCATGGGCGAGCAGCATCGCAGCGAGCGCGAGTCCGAACAGCAGGCCCTCGAAGCGGTGGAAGGCCGCGGCCGCCCAAGCCGTGCCTGTGATCACCGGCATCACGGATGCGATGAGAAAAGGCGGACGCGTGGCGAGAAACGCGCGGCGCACGGCGGAGAGGGGCCCCGGCGCGGCGAGCGCAGGGGAGGGCCGGTCGATCGGCCTGTGCGCGTCCACGAATCCGTCGTTCATCGGTGCACCTCGGTGCGAGTTCCTGCCGTCGGCCTCAGGGCGCAGCGTGCGGCGTTGCCTCGCGCCCGAACTGATAGCGAATCGCCACGGCAAAAAGATTGACGTTGTCCCGGTATGGCTGAACGCCGAGCGCCAGCAGACTCGGTACGGTCGACGCTCCGACGCCGTTGAGCGCCCAGTCGCTGGAGTTGTAGGTCTCGCGCGTATAGCGAAAGTGAAGCTGCATCGCGGATGTCCATCGATAGGCTAGATCGAACCGGGTCGAATCGAGCTTGGTCCAGTTCTGCGGGAACGCCTGGGCCAAGCCGCTGACCGTGGTGTCATTGTTATCGTACGAGGGAGCCAGCAGATAATCCAGCGACAGAGTCCAGCGCTCCCGGGGAGTCCAGCGTGCGCCTACCCCGACGTTCCAGAAGCGCTCACTGTCGTCGGCAAGCCAGGCCGAGGTGTCGGCTCCGGTGAAGCCGCTTTGCAGATTGAACAGACGCTCGTAGCCAGCGTCGATGTAGGCGCTCAGCGTATCGCGCGGCGTCCAGGTGAGGGTGGCCGATCCGCGCGCTTCGTGCACACTCTGCAAGCCGAGCGGGGATGAGCGATAGTCGTCCCTCGCGAGGAAGCCCTCGACCGACGCGCTGAGAGTCGCGGTCGCCGTCCACGCGCCGGTGAGCGAGTAGAACACACGATCGCGGGGCGCGTAGTCGTAGGCGCGGATCAGCGGATTCTCCTCGGGCGGGAGCGCCAAGCTGTCGAAGGAGGAGGCCTTGCGAAGACCATCGCCGCCCTTCAGCGTGATGCTCAGCGATGGGACCGGCGCAAGGGTGGCGAGCGCCCAGCTCTCGGCATTCTGGGTCCAGCTGACCACCTGTCCGGGCCCATAATGAATGTCGTCGAGCTTGCCGCCGACTCCGACCTTGAGCCAGCGTACGAGTGTGTAGTCCGCGCCGCCGTCGAGGCGCACGCGATCCTCGCTGTAGCGGGGCGTGACTGCCGTGCCGCCGGGGAAAGTGTCGGTCACGACATAGGCAATGGAGAGGGGCGGTGTCTTGTCGTCGCGCCCGTCATAGCTCGCGTTGCCGCGAAGGCTGAGCTTCGGCAGAGGGCGCGAGGCCAGTCCGAGCGCATAGTGGGAGAGATGCACATCGCCATCGAGCGATCCCGGCGCGGGCGCCGTGGAGCCGGCCAACGTGCTGATAGGCAGAAACGCCGCGTTCTGCTTGAGGGTCCCGAACGAGGCGGTGTAGTTCAAGGTCGTGCGCCAGGGCAGCTGTACGTTGCCCACCGCGGCCAGCTGCTGCAGCGTGTTGCCCGGCGGCGTCGCCAGTTGGCCGAGTGTCGAGCCCGGCACGATCGGCAGATAAGGGTTCGCGAAGCTGATCGAATCGTATTGATCGTCGAACCATGAGCCGGTGTAGCTCAGGCGCAAGCTCGCTTTCTGCCCGGACCAGGCCGCGCCCGCCTCGAAGGAATTCGTGACGTAGTCGAAGGGCTGGGCCAGCTGCAGTGCTTCGGTGAGGAAGCTCGCGCCGCCGAGTCCCGTCCCATCGTGCTCCTCGTGGCGAAACTCGCCGAACACGGTCCAGCTCGAGCTCGCGAGGTAACGCGCGAGCAACGCGACGGTTCGGCGATCCGATTCGATCCTGACAGGTGTGAGCGAGGCGCCGAGCGCGCTCATGCCCGCGGTGCCGCCCGCCGGCACCCAGTCCGCCGGCAGGGCGAGGGTGGAGCCATGCGCCTTGAACGGAGTCGCACCCGTATCGTAAAGATCGTTCGGCTGGCCGTCGTAGCTCAAGCGTAGATCGAAGCGCCCCTCGCGCCCACCGTCGAGATACCCGTCACGCGAGGCGAGCCCGAGGCGCTCGAGATCGTAGTTGGCATACGAGCCATCGGCGCCGCGGTATTCGCCGGAGGCCGCGGCATCCGCATACGCGCCCCCGCGGTCGATGCCGGTATAGCGCCCGAAGGCCGCATTCTCGCCGCTGCCGCCGATGATTCCCGCCTCTGCCTCCGCCGCGTAGCCCGTCGGGAACGGACACTGCGTGCACTTCCAATCGCTCGTATCGGGGGGGCTCGAAGGATCGGCTGGCGTGCTCGCTGCGGCCAGCACGGCGGAAATTGCCGCAGCGAGCCGGACGCGATGGGGGCGAGAGAGCGGTTTCATGACGAGGCCTAGCGCATGAATGCGCGGCCCGAAGGATGATTCGAGCCGTGGATCTGCGAGTGACAGTTGATACAGCCGCCCGCCAGCAGGAACGCGCTCGGCGAGCCGCCTCCCGGCAATCCTTGCGGGCCGTTGACGATCGAAGGATGGCCGGCTCCCTCGTGACAGGTCTGGCAGAGAAATGGCGGACGCAGCTTGAGGAGCGCCGGCTGCGCGGAGCCGTGGGCATCGTGGCAGTTGGCGCAATCGTCGACGACCGGCTGGTGTTCCCAGAGGAAGGGCCCGCGTAGCTCGGCATGACAGCTCGTGCAGGTCTCGTTGGTCGTGTTCTTGACGAGCTGCGCCGGTGCGCTCGAGCCATGCGGCGAATGGCAAGCCGTGCACGCCATTTTGCCCTCGCGCATCGGATGGTGCGAAAGCTTGTTGATGTCCGAGCGCTGCGCTTGATGACAGCCCGTGCAGACCTCGACCTGGCTCGAGGCGCTCAGCACCGGATCCTTGGCGGAATGCAGCCGATGACAGCTGGCGCACGCCACATCGCTCGCGGCATGCGCGCTCGACGCCCAGTCATGCGCGGCGTTCGACGCGTGGCAGCCGAGACAGCTTGCGTTCTGGCGCTGCACGGAAGTTTGCGATTTCGGGCCGAACACCACGATCTTGCTCACATCACCCATGCCATCGACGTGCGCGCCGCCGGGGCCGTGACAGGCCTCGCATTGCAGCCCTCCATGGCCGAAGGGGCCGCGCGGGTCGTTCGGGCGCGCATGCTTGGTGTGAAAGATGCCGGCGACGCCTGGGTCGTTGTGACACCCGAGGCAGGTGTCGGCTCCCTGCGCGCTGTAGGCGGAGGGCGCGGGCGCGGCGGGTGTGGCTCCCGCGCTGGCGGGAATGGGCTCATCGGCACGCGAGGATTGGTGAGCCGCGAGCCCCGGCGCCATCCCCGCAACCATCAGGCTCAGCGCCACGACGGTGCCGGTCCGCCGCACGTCCCTCACTCAATTGCCCGCGGTGGGCGGGGGCAGGTGATGCGCGACTTGCAGGTCCTCGATTCCGCCTGGACCGTGGCACACGCTGCAGCTTTCGAGGCTTGCCGCGCCGCCTGGAATCGTCCGCCCTTCCGCATCCTTGGTGACGCTGGTGGAGCCGCCGTTTTGCGCAATGTGCGCCGCGGTGGCAGCCCAGTTATAGGTGGAGTGGCATGCCGAGCATACCGCCATGTTGGCCGAGGTCGCCACGGGGCTCGCGACCGGCGGCTGCGGCGCGTTCGAGGCGAGTCCGGTGGTGAAGGTCGTCGCCTGCACGGTACTGTCGCTCACCGGATAATAGCTGGCATTGGTGGTCGTGTTTTCGTGGCAGGTGTCGCAGCGGTTGATCGGACTCGGATAAACCACATTGCCGAAGTTGTTGATCGAGCCGCGAAAGCCGTAGATGACCAAGGGTATGCCCGCCGCTGTACGGTCGGCCCCGTCGTGCAGCGCGTGGATCATGTACTTGAAGTCGATCGACTGCTCCCACAGCCCGTCGATTCCCGGTGTCGTCGCGCTGAGCGTGAGCCGTTCACTCACATCGGTCGACGCCGGATTGTGGCAGGCGACGCACGCCTGCGCGTCGTTGTTGCGGTTGCTGCCGTGCTCCGCGAGCAGATTGTGGCAGACATCGCATTTGGCAATGTCGACCACCGTGCGCCGTGCCACCGGCGCACCGCCGGCGACGTTGCCGTAGCCCACTCCGCTCGTAACCGGGATCGCCTCGGCCCCCGTGCCGGTGGAACCCCAGCCGCTGAGGACCACGCCCGGGTGCCCTTCGATGACCACGCCGACGTTGGCGATGGCCGGGCAGGCCGTACCGCTTGCCGGCGGGCAGGCGGTAGGCAGAGCAGGGGGCGTCGGAAGCGGCGTGGGCGATACCATGGTGAATGCGCCCGTCGCATCCGGGCCCGTGAGTCCGGGCGCGGGCGTGGCGGTGCCGCAGCCGGAGAGCGGGTTCAACGAGATCGGCTGCCCCCATTGCGAAGCGGTCGCACCGCTCCCCCAGTTGGTGTAGTCGCTCGTGTCCCACGCGATGTCGATCGCGAGCCGCGCGGTAGCCTCAGCGGTCGCAGTATTTTCGCAGACGGGTACCCCGCTGGCCGGGTCGATGCCGGCGAACGGCGCGGACGTGAGAATGTTGTACGGCGCATTGTTGTTGGTGGGATCGACGACCGAAAACTTCACCACGGGATAGATGTTCCCGGCCGTCGTTTGGAAGGACACGCTGTTGACGACGAACTGGAACTTCGCGGCCTCCGCCGCAGTGGGAATGGCATGAACCGCGATGACTTGCAAAGAGCCCTGGCTCGTGGTGAGGGCCGAGGTCGAGCCATGACAGGTCGTGCACTGGGAGTCGTTCGCCACGATGCCATCCATTCCCGTCGCGGCGTCGTGATTGAGGCCGGTCGCGAAGTTTACGTTGTCGTGGCATGAGCCGCACGCCTCCGCCGTCGGCACGGTGTAGTAGTTCGCCGCCTGCGTCGCCGCCGCGATGTTCTGAGCATGGCAGGTCGTGCAGTTGCGGGTGTCCTGCGGGTAGAGCAGGGTATTGAAATTGTTGAGCGACTGCATGTATCCGACGGTCCAGTAGCCGCTGCCGAGCGTCGGGGTGGTGTTCGGACCGGACGGCGTCTGTATGCTCGGCAGCGTGTTGCCGGTATGGATCTTGTGCACCATCTGCTTGAAGTCGAGCGTGTTGCCGCTGTAGGGATCGGAGTTTTGCGGCGTGTGGCAAACGACGCAGGCCTGCAGCTCGACCATGAGGCCGCCGTGCTCGCTGAGATTCGAGTGGCAGTTGTTGCAGGTGGAGAGCTCGACGATCTCACGGCTGTAGATGCCGGTCGTCGCGCCGGTCGAGGGCTGGAAGGTGTAGCTGCCATTGTTGGCCGGCGCCAGACCGTCGATGAAGAACGCGATACGATGGGTCAGGGTCGCGTCGTAGGCGACGCCGGTGACTTTCGTGATATCCGTCTTGAACGTGTACTGGTACGTGCCGTCACCATTATCGACCAGCTTGCCGCTTGCGCCGTTCTCGGCGCTGGTCTGCACGCCGGGCTTCGTGTCGCAGACTGCCACGCCGCTCGGGCACCCCGACGGGGTCACTGTTTGGAAAAGATACGAATTCCACTGGCTCGATGTGCCGTTCTGGCCTGGTACGAGCTGGGCAATCATCCAGTTCAAATCGGCCGCTGGAAGGCCCTTCAGGGGCACGCCATTCTCGTCGGCGAGCTTGAACTGCACGACCGGCGGCCCGCTGATAGCGATGCCGGTCACCGTTCCGGTGATGGAGGTCGCCGTGGTGACGTTGAGTGCCGCGACACCTCCGCTCGGCCCGGTCGGGCCGGTGGGCCCGGTGGCGCCGGTCGCGCCGGCGGGACCCGCGGGACCGGTGCTACCGCTGCACGCCGCGAG
>Ga0335073_10000117_pt1 | contig 88551 bp, 72 predicted proteins | sample Lox_Sample_22_FD_207093 | JGI IMG/M metagenome (GOLD analysis project Ga0335073, IMG submission 207093) | Soil microbial communities from Loxahatchee National Wildlife Refuge, Florida, United States - Lox_Sample_2.2 | ecosystem: Environmental > Terrestrial > Soil > Wetlands | place: USA...
TTTTCGTCGCTTTACATCCCCGCTTAGCCTGTCCGATGCAGAACAATACATTGCGACTGTATTTCAGCCCCTGCTCAGGGTCCATTCCTCGCAGACCCTGTTCCTCGACGGAATGCGCTTGCAGCACAGGTACAAGATAGCTTGGTATGACGCGCTGATCGTGGCCTCTGCACTGCAGGCTCAATGCGGAGTTCTGTACAGCGAGGATTTTCAAGACGGTCAGCAGTTCGAAGGGCTGCGAGTTGCGAATCCGTTCGTTTGATTCGTTGCGTGGAACAGCCAATTCGGTTTAATTGGGCTTTTCGTCGTCGGTCGGAGGAATGACCCCATCGGTGATGGTACGCGGCGCGCTGCCGGGACTCTTCACCAGGTTGTCCAACGTCGATTTGGCGTGTTCATCGACCGCTCCAACAGCCGCCACTAAGCAAGAATAGAGGAACGCTTTCATACCCGACCGGAACTGCTCTGTGGACTGTTCGGTAGCGCGGGAAATTTCCTCGATCATCGCTCGCCGGCGCGTGTCGCAGGCCGTCCGGCTTTCCCCATCCAATGCGTCGAGCGCGGACTTCACGCGCTCCGTGGTTTCCGATACCGAAAGATCCACTTGCACTTCGGCCTGCCGGCGGAACTCTTCGAGCGTCGTGTTTGCCGCGCCGTGCATTAGCGCACGTGATTCCGCGATGCGCGCATCGAGTTGCGAAGCTGCCTCCCGCGTCACCATACGCGTTGCTTCCATCACGCGCACCAGCTGCCGATCCGAGATGCGGTCCGCCGCGGCTTCAAACCGCTCGGTCATTTGGCTCACCGACTCATCCAATCTGTTGCGAGTCGTGGGCTCGATCTCCCGGCCGAGTTTCTCGAGGAACTTCTGGGTTTCTTCCAGGTTTCTCTGAGTGTCTCCTGCGAGGATTTGGAGCTTTTGGGCAATGTCCTCGGCTTGCTCGCAGAAGGCGGCGTGCTGCTGTTCCCAACTGGCCTGCACCTCGCCCAGCCGTGATTCCAGATGCCCCAGAATCTCTTCTCGCGACGCGCGCATTAACACATCAAAACGTTCTTGCGCGAAATGTTGGAACTGGCGCTCCTTCTCGACTCGCGCCTCCTCTACCTGGGCTACCGCGTGCTTGACGGCTTCTTCCAAATGAATGACCAGTGCGTTCTTGACGACCTTCTCTGCAGCTACTTGCAGTTTCCCTTGCATGGCAGAAACCAGTTGGTCGATGGTGACGGCTACGCGCTCCGGCTTGCTCGGCGACGGAGGCACCGCTTCTGGTTTCGGCGCCACGGGAGAAGGCACGGGGAATGGTGTCACTTGGGCGGCCCTCATCTCGCTCGGTGCCAGGATGGTAGAACTCGCGGAAATGTCGGTTGGCCTTTCTATCGCGGGCGCAGCCCCTGCCGAACTCAGGGAAGAAACTCCGCCTCCCGATAGGGCACCCCAATCCAAGGGAGCCGGCGCAATATTCCAGACGTTGGCCGGCGCCTCCAGTTCGACGCCCACCTGAAACAATTCGCGCGGATTCGCCGGCGGATGCACCGAACGGACGAAAGCGCGGATAACCGGGGAAATCGTTTCGCCATCGGGCTGCAGCACTCGCAAGCCTATTGACGATCCGAGCGCATACTCATGGCGGCTCGGGTAGCGGCAGCCGTGCAGGTTCAAGCTGACCGTCGACGTTTTCTCCTGGAAGGACAACCCCGTTCTGGTCTGGCCCAGCACAACCAGCGGCATAATCTTGTCGATTCGCGTGCTGCGACGGGACTCCGGGCTGGGAATAGAATCGTGAAGTGGCTCTGGGGACGAAGCGGAGCTCAATTAGATTCCTCCAATTGCTTAGCTCGCAAGCCTACCACCGTCGCCAGCCGCCGGGAAAGAAAACTTCTATCCAAACGGTAATTCAGCGCGGTACAGGCACGAGCTTTTTGACCACCATCATTTTCGGCCGACGAATCGGATGCGCAGTGTAGTGGCGCGCCCTTGACCCCCGGTGAAAGCGCCAAAATCCGGCGCATTCACATTGTTCACGACGGTGTTTGGATTCGGTCGGTTAAGTACGTTGACGCCCTCGACGCGAGCGGCCCAAATGTAGCCGTGGAAGGCGAACTTTCTTTCGAGCCCGAGGTTCACATTCGTGAACGCTGGGAAACGCATCGAGTTTGGCAAGCCAACCAACTGCTGCTGGAGATTCACGGCGGTATACGGGTAGCCCGTGCGGTACTCCAGAAAGTAACTCAATTGAATTTTCCAAATGTGCGTCGGCACCCAACCCCAAGAGATGAACCGGTTCGGTGCATCCCACGCCAACGGTCCCGGCAACTGCGGCGAGTAAAAGATGGAACCAAGCGCTGGACTTAGCACTTCGTTGGAATGCGTTACCGATCGCGTGTAAGCGCCGTAGAACTCCGTGTTCTCGGAAAAAATATGCCGTGCGGAAATGGTTGCGGCCCGATAGCGATCTTTCCGGCTGTCCTGCAACAGAAAAATTCCACCTGGCTGCGCTGGTTGCTGGTCCACATACGCAAATCCGTGATAACCGTTGCGCGCCAGCAAATCGAGGCCCAGCAGGGTGTTGTGGGTGACCTTTTGTTGCCAACCCGCACTGGCATTCGTGAAGCGCGGCTGCTGCAGGCCTCCGGCCGGCAACGCGAACTGGCTGACGATGGGTCCTTGCACGATAGCGCCCACGGGATTGTAAAACGTGTCGGTCTGCCGCTGATCGAACGCCTGGCCGATTACGGAAAGATTCAGCGGAACGTCGTAGATTCCCCAGCCTAGCGAAACTTTAGAACGGTCATCTCCCAGCGGCAGCACGTTAGCGGAGATCCGCGGCTCGGCGATTGCACTCTGCGTGAAGCGGTCCCAATCGGTGCGAATTCCCGCTTGTAGGACCAGGTATTTTGAGAAGGACCAGGTGTCCTGCACGTAGGCTCCCGCTTGAGTATTGGAAACGTATGGATTCGCCCCTCCCGAAAAAGTGGTCTGGCGCACCAGGCAGCCACTCTGTGCGGCCGAATTGCAGAGAATTCCCAGGGTGTCGTTCAAGTTGAGCGCGTCAATCACGCCGCGTTGTGCCGTGAGCAGGTAGTCCACGCTGGCCACATTCGTGCCCGCCACGACTTGATGGGTGCCGTGCCAGTGCCGCGAAGCGGCTGTTACGCCAGCAACCGCCTGGAAGCGGCGGCCGCGTTGCCGCAACGTCTCAAAAAAGTTTCCGCTGGTGCCCTGCAGCTGAATCACGTACGGAAGCGTGCCTTGAGGTGTGTAGTTCAGAACGCTCTTGTCAGCAGCGATGCCGAAGTCGAGCAGCGTGTCGTGCAACCAGACTTGATCTTTTAGCGCGCCGAAGTAACGCAGCTGCTCAGCAGTCGTGGTGGTGGATTGCGGATCAAGCGCATCCAGCCCCAGGTTGCTGTCGTGCGCGCGATTGTAGAGCAGGGTCGCGTGAAGGATGTGTTTCGGGCTGAAGTTGTATTGCAAGCGGAGCAGGTTATCTCCGGCCCACTCTTCCGAAGTGTCGGGCTGGCCCGCTGGAAGTCCCTTCACTACGGCGAATGTGTGCTGCACGCTGATCGAATCGGAGAACCAGAACTTGCCGCGCAAAAGCGGCCCGGAAAACGTAAAACGCGGATACCAGTTGCCCAGGTGCCAGCCATCTTGAACATTCACGCCGGGAACAGGATCGGTCATGCCAAAACGCCAGCGGTCGTCGCCTTCGGGAGTAGCCAAGGTCAGAACATTCGCGCCAGAGTGGGCGTATTCCGCCCCGATGCGGCCGGTTTGCACCTCTGCGGCGCGTGTCGCATCCACGTTGAAACGCGCGGTGAGGGTGTTGTTCGTGGGGTCGCTGATTTCGAATCCGTCCAGCACATACTGAGTTTCTCCCGAGCGTGCTCCCGCCAGATGAAGATTGCCGGAATTGTCCTGGGTCACTTCAGGCAGGGCGACCAGGCTTTGTGTCAACACGTGAGAACTGGGCACTGGAACGTTTAAGATGTCGCGCGCCGAAAGCGTGTTGCGCTGAGCGGTGTCCTGTGGATCGATCTGGTTCGCGCCTGCGGTGACTTGCACCTGTTCGTGGACTTCCTGGCTGTGATTAATGGTAAGAACCAATTCGTTGGCGCCGGCCTGCAGCTTCACCGCTCCATTGGTCAGGACAAAGAATCCTTCCTTGCGCACTTCGACCTTGTAGTTACCTGCGGAAACGTTATGCAGCGTGAAGCGCCCTGCGCCGTCCGTCTCAATCCGGTAAATGGACCCACCGCTGCTCTCCAATCTAAGCTGAGCGGCTGCCACCGGGACGCCGTTCTCGTCGAGCACGACCCCAGCAAGCGAAGCCACATCCGCCGGCTGTCCGGCTGCACACAGCGATAGCAGGGCGGAAAGGAAGACACACGTAATAGTGCCGAGAAGGTTCATTCACTCCGTCAAACCGGGCCCAACCTCATTACACTACGAATTGCTCTCTTTGATTTTCGTTTCCGAAGGAAGGTTTCCTCGACGCGAAGCGCTCGCAGCAGGCTTCCCGGCTTGGGCCCACATGAGTCGTGTTAAACTATTGGCCGCGTTAGGCTCGTAGCTCAGTTGGTTAGAGCGCCACCTTGACACGGTGGAGGTCTGGGGTTCGAGTCCCCACGAGCCTACCATTCCTGCCTTGCCGTCTTTCGCCGAATACGCGGCCGCAAGCGCGCTTGCGTCTTTCGCCATTCCGTCCCAAGGCGATAGCCATGACCACCGTCACCATCGATCGGGATTTGTCGGCTAAGTGCCCCGGCGTGATATTGGCCAGCGTCACGGCCGAGCTCTTGACGCGCCCGAGCTCGCCAGCGCTCGAGAGCGAGCTGCTCTGCTGTCAGGAAAGAATTCTGAAACTGCCGGAGCCGAAGGCAGTGTTGGAGTCGCCGGCGATTCTAGCGACGCGCACCGCGTACAAAATCTTGGGGAAGGATCCGGCGCGCTATCGCGGATCGGCGGAAGCGCTGCTGCGCCGCGTGATCGCTGGCAAAGGCCTGCCTCGCGTAAACAACGTCGTGGACATCATCAACTTGGTCAGCGTGGAGAGCCGCCTGCCCATCGGCCTGTACGACCTGCGGCACCTGCGGGGCGACATCGTGTTTCGCGCCGGCCGCGCTGGAGAGACTTACAAAGGAATCGGAAAATACGATTTGAATCTCGAAGGACTTCCTGTTTTTTGCGATGCTCTCGGCCCCCACGGCAGTCCGACCAGCGACTCCGAGCGCACCATGGTGACCGAAGCGACTCATCAGGTCCTGGGGATTGTCATTGCCTTCGGCGGCGGCGCGCGGGGCGCTGGCGGAGGGTTGCAAGCGGCAGCGGACCGGCTGGCTGGCTTGTTGAAGGAGCACGCCTCCGCCGCAAAGGTCGAGACGGCGCTTGTTTCGGCGTGAACTTGTACTTTGGGAATCCTATTTTTTTTGCAAATGTTGCATTTAGTGCCGCGCTCGAGCTCCTATGTCGATTCTGACCGATTTACGCCCCGAACGGGCTAATGATTGACTCCGTAGTTCGCGACTCCGCGGAGGCGACCCGCAGAGGGAAGAATCCGCGGGCGGCAAGGAGTTCGGCGTTGAGTAGAGCGGCTCCGGCGGCACCGCGGATGAGATTGTGGGAGAGCAGAGTAAGCTTGACGTCGAGCAACGGGCATTCGCGGATGCGGCCGACGGCAGCGGCCATGCCATTGCCGGCGTCGACGTCGCGGCGGGGCTGCGGGCGGTCGTCGCCGTCGAGAACGAAGATCGGCTGACGGACAGCGGTAGGCAACGAAGCAAGTTCGGCATCGACGGTGAAATTGCGGAGAGCTTCGCGCACTTCGTGCAGCGAGGCGATTTTCTTCAGAGCTATAGAAACACACTCGAGGTGACCATCGAGAACCGGGACGCGGTTGCAGTGAGCGGAAAGGCCCAGGCCGGCATCCAGGAAACGCGTCCCGTCCCATTTCCCGAGTAGCTTCTGCGGCTCGGATTCCATTTTCTCCTCTTCGCCCGAAATGAACGGGATCACGTTGGCGTGAATGTCCATCGAGGGGACGCCGGGATAGCCGGCGCCGGAGACGGCCTGCAGCGTAACGACAAAAATCTTCTCAAGGCCGAAAGCTTCGGCGAGCGGCTTGAGAACCAGAACAAGCCCGGCAGTGGAGCAGTTGGGATTGGTGACAATGAAGCCAGTGGTGTAGCCGCGATTCTTTTGCTGGACCGGAATCGCTTCGAGATGTGCGGCGTTGACTTCGGGGATGAGCAGCGGGACATCGGGATCCATCCGGTGATTTTTGGAGTTGCTGACGACCGGATAGCCCGCACGGGCGAAGTCCTCTTCGGCGGGACCGGCGACGGAAGAATCGAGAGCGGAAAAAACAAAGTCACATTGGAGGCTAGGGTCGAGGCTTTTGACGAGAAGGCCGCCAGCCGATTCAGGAATGGGACCATCAAGCTGCCAACGGACCGCCTCTGTATAGGTTTTGCCGGAAGAGCGTTCTGAGGCGGCTACTTCGGCGAGCTCAAACCACGGATGCGTGGAGAGCAACTTTACGAGGCGCTGGCCGACGACACCGGTCGCGCCGAGAACGCCGGCGCGCCATTTTCCACGGGACGGGTTCGGATGGAAGGGATCGTTTGACGCGCTCGACATTCGGCCATCATTTTCGACAAGACGCAAGCTCATGCCGCTCCTCCGCACTCGGCGATGACGTTTGCGGCCGGAGTGCCGATGCGCGTGCCCCGCACGTGGGGTCGAAACGTATTGCGAATCCAGACGGTCATTGCGGTTTCCGCAGCGAGTGGCAGAACGTTCGGATGAAGAACCTTGGCGCCGGCGGCGGCCAGCGCGTGAGCTTCATCATAGCTCAGGTCATGGAGCAGCCGCGCTTCCGGGGAAGCGTGTGGATTGGAAGTGTAAACGCCATCCACGTCGGTCCAGATCACCAACTCTTCCGCATTGACAACGTGCGCGATGATCGCGCCGGAATAGTCGGAGCTGTTACGGCCCAGCGTAGTGATGCGGCCATCGGGAGTTGCACCGATAAAGCCAGTCACGACGGGGACGAGGCCGGCTTCGAGCAAAGGTACGAGAACTGCGCGACCCAGGTGCCGAGTTTGTTCGAGATGCGGCTTGGCGTCGCGGAACGTGTCGCAAGTGAGGACAAAGTCCGACGAAGCGACTGGTATGGCGCCCACACCTGTTTTTTGGAGGGCGGCAGCAAACAGTCGCGCGCTTAAACGTTCGCCGAACGAAGCAAGGCGGTCGGTGAGTTCGGGAGTAGCCGAAACGCAGCCGCGGTAGGGAATTTCGTGCAGCAGGTCACGGCCGAGGAGTTGCAGAGCACGCCGGACTCGATCGTGATCCTCCTGGGCGAGCTGAAATTCCTCAAGGACGGAAAAGTGCAAATCCAGGACTCCCTCGGCGTGATTGCGCGCTCGGGTCAGTTTGCCTTCCGCCAGCAAGTGCGCAAGGGAAAGCAATCGATCGGTGACGCCTTTCATCGCAGAGACGACCACGAGAACGTGGGAGGAGCGGAAGGCGTCGCGCACCAGGGCGGCGGCATGGAGCATGCGGTCCGCACCAAGAAGCGAGGTGCCGCCGAACTTGAAGGCCACGATCGAACGACCGGCGCCGGTCAGACAGTTTTCGAAAGTGGCCGACAAATGGGCGGCCCGGCAAAGTTCGCCGGGGAGTTCTTCCTGCACGGGTTCGGGACTCATGGTAGCGCTCCTGGTCTGGGTCACCGCGGAGCGTCTCTGGCGGGGGCTAAAACGAAGAAGCCCGCCGCCGGATTCGCTTCTGGCGGTGGGCTCGAAACTTTTCTAGCTTGCTAGCAGTTTCTCCACGCGCCGGAAGCGAAAGTAGTGCGCTTCATCGTAGTCGACGTAGTCGGCTTCGAAGTGCTCTTAGTAATTCGCTTGGCGGTGAGAGACAACATAGCGAGCTCAGGATAGCATGGAATGGCCGTGGAGCAACGGGAAATTGCGAAGGCCGCGTGCTGCCCAAAACGCGCGCTAAGTCCAGCACTTACCGTGCTGCGGCGGAGGGCCCGAGGCAGCGTGCTGATGATGTTCTTTAGCAACAGACGGAACCAGCCGATGTCAATTCGAGGGGCAAAACTGCGAATTACAAAGAAAGCTCCCAAGTCTCAGCGAGGAGATCCTTGCTGAAACTGTGGTGCGGCTTTTTCTCGATAACGCGGAGGCCAGCCTTTTTGTAGATGTGCCGCGCGGCGTCGAGGTCACTCTGCGTCCACAGAATCATCTTTTTGTACCCGGCGCGACGCGCGAAGCGCACGCACTCGGTCACGAGACGCGAACCGATGCCCAGGCCACGGGCCGAAGGCTCCACATAGAGCAAGCGCAGCTTCGAGACGGTTTTGGATTGGGCTACCAGGAAAATCGAACCGACGATTTCGCCATCCTTTTCGGCGATCCAGCAGCGTTCGCGTTGCGCATCGAAATGCTGGACAAACTTCGCGACGATTTCAGCCACCAGTGCTTCAAAGTGTTCGTCGTAGCCGTACTCCTGCGCGTAGAGGACTCCCTGACGATGAACGATCCAGCCCATATCGCCGGACTGGTGGGAGCGTAAGACGTATGAAACACCCGAGGTGCGCTGCTTCGCTTCAGGCGCCAGAAGTTGCTCGATGGTTTGCGTAGCGGAGATCAACTGGCGCTGTTGGTTTTCAGAAAGCTTCTCGAGCATCCCGCCAACCTGCTCCACGGTGCGCTCTTCCAACGGAGCGAATTGGCAGCGGCCTTCGGAAGTGAGCGCAAGAAAAGCCTGGCGGGCATCGTCCTGGGACGGTGTCTTTTCGATGAGTCCGCGCTTCTCGAAGGAGCTAAGGATGCGGCTGAGGTAGCCGGGATCAAGGTCCAGGCGATTGCGGATGACGGTTGCGGTAGGGTTCTCGGTGTGGGCGATTTCGTAGAGGATGCGGCACTGCGTCAGAGAGAAAGGGCCGCCGAGCCAGGGTTCCTGAAGAACGCCGATGGCGCGGGTGTAGAAGCGATTGAAGTGGCGGACCGCGGAAACGCGGGAAGCCAGAGCAGTGGTGGCCACGAGCGACCTCGCAGTTGGTAATCGATTGCGATAGTCATATAGTTATTTGTCCTTGTCAAGTATCTCGACGGCGGGCTAGGAAACCAACGCTTGTCCACACCTGCCGACTCAGCCCGAAAACCCAAGGAAAACATTTTCCCGCAGCCCACCTATTTCGTACCCAAGGCTTCCGCGCCTGCGACTTTGTGCGGACCCGTGGGTTAGATGGCGCAAGGGTCGGTGGGTGCCTGCTGTGGCACCTCCGGGGTATCCAAGCAAGAAAGGAAAACCGAGTCATGAATCCAAGAAGGTGGTTAGGGGCATTCTGCGCGCTCGCCCTTACGGCTTTGACGGTGGGGTGCGGCGGCGGAAGCGAGCAAATACAACCGGTGCAGCAATCGGGAACGGTATTCATCTCCGGGGGAGACGCCCCGATGGCGAGCGTGGTGTCGTTTAAGGTGACGATTTCGGGAATCAGCGTGGCCGCGACCGGAGGCATGCCCGTGACCGTCACGAACGGGCCGCAGGACGTAGATTTTGCGAAGCTGAACGGGCTGCATACGTTGATTGACCTGAACACGATTCCCACAGGCACGTACAACACAGTGACCGTAACGCTGGCGAATCCCGAGATTGACTACCTCAATGTGACGAACCCGCAGACCAATCCGCCGACGCGGCCGACGATCAGCTCCTACACGTCAACGACAACTCCGCCGGCCACGCTGTCCAACTCGTCAGTGACCATCAACCTGCCGAATCCCTTGATGGTGAATGCTGGCGACGTGATCGGACTCGGTTTCGAGTTCAATATCGCCAAGTCGCTCGCGCTCGACAACAACGGACAAATCACCGGAGTCATTAATCCAGTTATCAACGTCAATGCCATTACGCCGAGCGACGCCGATGCCTACATCGACGAATTTATCGCCGGCGTAACGACGATCAACGCGACTGGGAACTCGTTCACGATTCAGGGGCCGCACGGACGGGCATTTACGGTGGACGTCAACGATCAAACCGAGTGGGAAGGCAGCGAAACGATCAACGACCTGACCACTTCTTCGATCGTGATGATTTCGGGCACACTCGACCGGACCGCCGGCACGTTCGATGCGGATACGGTCGCGATCCTTTCGCAGAACAGCTTTTATGCGGGAGGCTTGATTACCTACGTGGATCCGCCCACCGGCACCGCGCAGGATTTTGATCTGTATGTGCGCGACGTGCTACCAGCCAACACGGGATTTAATTCCGGGCAAATCTCGACGATTAATCTGACGGGCAATGAGAAGTACTTCGTCTACTGGATGCACAATGTGTTTGTCAACCCGCGCTGGAGCAACATTTTCTTCAACGCGAGCTTGCTGGTTCCAGGCCAACACATCAGCATCGGCGGCCCGTTCAACAACGGCCAGGTAACGGTGAAGCGTGTCGTGCTGCGGCACGAAGGGCACACCGGGACGCTGGTGGCCAACAGCGCCAACACGGGGACCAGCACGTTCCAGTTCAATTCGAATGGACTGGCGGGCGTGTTGTTCAACGGGCCGGTCACCGTGTATGTGACGCCATTTACGAAGTTCGGCGGCGGCTTGACCAGCCTGCAAGACCTGACCAACAATCCGACAAACCCGCTGCGTGTGATTGGAGTGGTGCTGAAGGATCCGATCAGCGGGCAGCCGGTTTTTGTGGCGCGCAGCGTAACCGAGCTGAGCAACTAAGCCGCAAGCGTCGAAAGGACGCAGAACACAACAACAACTCACCCAAAACGGACGGCTGCTTCGCATACACGAGGCGGCCGTTCTTTTTTTGCATGTTGTGCGAAGTGCGGAATGCGTTTGTTACGCGTCGAAAATGAGACTGGAGCACGTGAGCCCGGATTCGGCTTTTTGGAGTTCCGAGATATCGAGAGGCGTGACGTGGAAACCGGCGGCTTCAATGCGGGCGCGCGTGCGGGGAAAAGAAGCCGGAAAGATGACGGTATGGCCAAGAGCCAGGGCATTGGCGGCGTGCGGCTCGGAGGGGTCGACATCGATCCAGTGAAACGCCGCAAAAAGCGCCGGATCGAACCAAGCGCGGTTGGCGAGTAGGGTTTCGCGACCGAGAAAAGTGACGGCGGATTTTAGGTGTAGGCAACCGGTGACGGGTACCGGCATGACTTGGTAGTGGTGTGGCGCGAGAATCGCAGCGAGCTGGCGAATACCTTCGGTGTTGCTGCGCTTGGTGAGACCAACATGCAGTGCGCGGCCGATGCGCAGAATGTCCCCGCCCTCAACCGTGCCGGGAAGCGCGACGTAGCGGAGGGGGCGAAATCCAGCAAGTGCCGCGGCCAGCGAAGCGGCTTCCGGGCTGCGGGAGTCCGTTCCGAGTGGAAAAATCACAGCAATCTCATCGAGCACGAGCGCCGGATCCTCGACGAACATGGAATCGGGAAGAGCCGGTTCGGCAGGAAGGGAAATGACCTGGGCGCCGAGTTTTTCGAGCAGTTGTTCGTAGGCGCGGTGCTGCGCCCGGGCGACGTCAAGGTCGATCGGCTGGCGCGCGATGAAACTGAGTTCGCAATTGACGATAGCCGGGCTGACAGCCCGGGTGATCGCGGTGAGCATGCTCGGCAGTGTACACGACGAGGCGAAGCAATTCGAAGGCATGCGGACTACGCGCCTTAGTCAAGCCGGCCTGGGGCATTCCCGATGAGCGGACGGATGGCGCGACCGGGCTGGCCGATCTAAGGCCAGCGGGTAAGCTGGGCAAAATGAGAGATCCAGAGCGTGGTGATCGTGATGCCGGCGCCTAGTAACATGCCTGCCAGAATGAGGCCGACGACACCCATCGGAACCCAGAAGCCGGAGCGTTCCGTGGGAGCGACACTCAGGTCGGAGGTCGACCGATTACCGGCGGGGGCGGTTTCGGATGCCTGCACGGTCGAGGAACCGTTGCCGTTTGCGGATACGTGAATCGCGGGCGCATCGGAAGTCTCGGGCTGGACTACCAGGCAATAGCCTTTGCGCGGAATGGTCTCGATGTAGATGGGCTGATCGGTGGAGTCGCCCAAAACCTGGCGCAGCTTGTTGACCGTCGTATTGACGTTGGCGTCGTAATTGACATGCGTGTCAGCCGGCCAGAGGCGTTGGCGCAATTCTTCGCGGGTAACGACGTCACCGGGCTTTTCGAGCAGAGCGACCAGTACCTGGTACACCTTTCCCTGCAACTTCAGACGCACGCCCTCTTTGGTGACTTCCTGCCGCTGCTGGTCCACCTGAAAAGGACCGAAGCGGACAAAGCGAAAAGAAGGCGGCGGAGCGAGGCTTGGGCGCGGTTCCATTTCGGAGTCCACCGCAGACATTACGTTCGGAGTCATACACCCCATCCTATGTCGAGATTAGACGCAAGAAACGTCCGGGTGTTTGCTAGTGAGTACGAAAAAATTGAGCGAAGGTTCCTGGTTCGAAGCGCGAGTTAAATTTTGGAAGCTCACCGATGAAACGATGCCGGACCAGCCGGCGTTTCGCTGAAGAAAGCACAAAAAATACCGGAAACGAACAATGTGGCAGTGCGCCCGAATACGGACATGCGTCCGCAAATGGGACTGTTTTGCGAATAAAAGAAATATAAAGAAATGTATCTTTCGGAACGGCGTTTCAAATTCCGCCGGCCATTTTGGCTGCGAGAAAACGCCCTAGCGCTCCGCTGCCGCAACGCTTCGCGGCAAAATCATAATCTCGACGCTCGAGGGAGATTGTCTCGAACGATAGATACGTTGCGTGGCCATTTGATAATCCGCGTCGGCGGCCTGGAAAATGTTGGGCACGAATTTTTGCGGATTGCGGTCGTAAAGGGGAAACCAGGTGCTTTGTACCTGGACCATGATGCGATGGCCCTTCTTGAAGACGTGATCCTGCGTATGCAGATCAATCGTGAAAGGAGTGACTTCGCCCGGCTTTAGCGCCTCGGGTTTTTCGTAGGAGTTGTGGTAACGGCCGCGGAAAATTTCATCGGAGATCATCAATTCATAGCCGGAGAGTTTCCAGTCGTCGGTCTCTTTTTGTGGATAGACATCAATCAGTTTCACGATCCAGTCGGAGTCCGTGCCGGTTGTCGAAGCGAAAAGCCTCGCGGTGACCTGGCCGGCAAGCGTAATGTCGTCGGTGAGTTCGTCGGTTTGCCAGGTCAGCACATCCGGCCGCTGGTCCACGAAGCGTTGATCTTGCACGAGCCACGTATACCAGCTGCCGGGATGATCTTCCGGATAGGTCATGTCCACCGGCCGATGGCGGTACGGAACGGGATGCGCGGGATCGCTAACATAGGAATCCGCAGCGTCAGCAGAATCGGATCGCGGCCGTTCGAACGAAAGCTTGCCGTTTTCGTGAAAATAAAGATTACGCGTCTGCGCTTCGCGCGGCGGCCACGAATCGAACTGCACCCAATTGTTGCTGCCGCTCTGGAAAAGCATGGCTTCCTTCAATGGGAGTGAGCCTTTGTCCTTGAGCCAGTATTCGAACCATGGCAATTCGATTTTCTGCCGGAAGTAGGCGGAGGTGTCGCTGCCGAAAGGAATTTCTCCCAGCGATTTACCCGGACCGTGGCCCCAGCCGCCGTGATTCCAGGGGCCGGCGACAAGATAATTGAGATGTTTCGAATCGGATTTTTCCAGGCGCGCGTAGGTCGCCATGGGGCCGTAAAAATCTTCCTGGTCCCACCAGCCAGCAACATTAAGATTGGGAACCGTGGCTTGCTTTAGGCCGTACGCAACCGCGTGATGCTTCCAGAATTCGTCGTAGCTGGGATGCTCGACGAATTCGTTCCACGTCGGAAGTTTGTCGTGAAAGTATTTGGCATTGGCATTCGAGAGCGCGCCGAGACGCAGATAAAAGTCGAAGACATCGAAGCGATCGAAGGCAAAGCTGAAATTTTCGGCAGAGGTTTCGAGCAGGGCGGTGTATTCGAAGCCGTAGCTCAGCCGAAACGCGCCATTATGGAAGAAGTCGTCACCGAGCCAGGTGTCCCCCATACAAGCTTGTTCCGAAGCCGCTTTGAGCGCCGGATGCGGGTTGATCATGCCCATGGTGACGAGATAACCGTCATAGGAAATGCCATCGAGGCCGACGCGGCCGTTGTTGTTGGGAACATTTTTCACGAGCCAGTCAATTGTGTCGTATGTGTCGGTGGCTTCGTCGATGCCTCTGGGATCGCTCGCGTCATGCACCGGATGCAGCATGACGAATTTGCCTTCGGAGCCGTAGCGGCCGCGAATGTCCTGAAAAACGAAGATGTAACCAGCCGAAACCATATCCGCGTAACGGTAAATCATGCTGCTGACGCCTTTGTTGGGAGCCGCAATGCCGTACGGCGTGCGGTTCATCAGCATGGGCAGTGGCTCGGTGGCGTTCACCGGCGCATAAATTTCCGTGTATAGCTTCACGCCATCGCGCATGGGGATCATCGCGGACGACTTTTTGAAGTACGTCGAATAATCCATGCCGCGAGGCTGCTGCGCGGCGCCAAAGAACGGAACAAAAAGCATGGCGGCGGCCGCGAACGAAATCATGACGGTGGCAATCTTACGAGCAGACAAGTTCAGGTCTCCTTCAACCCAATCGTTGCCGGTTGGGGAAAGTGAGAATAACATACCGATTTGCGGTTCCGAGAGACGCGGATCCCCGGCCTTCTCAGAAACCGCGGTTCTCTGTCGATAGATGGTTGCCGGCCATTTTTTCGCTTGGCTCAGTTTGCTGCGGCGCTGGGCACGATCGAAAGCACAACGCCCGAGGGCGACTCCTTGGTGCGATAAATGTGTTGCGTAGCTTTCTGGTAGTCAGATTCCTTCGCCTCAAAAATATTCGGCACGAATTTCTGCGGGTTGCGGTCGATGATCGGGAACCAAGTGCTCTGCACTTGCACCATGATGCGATGGCCCTTTTTGAAGACGTGATTGGCGGTGTGCAGGTCAATCGTAAACGGCGTCACCGCGTTCGGCGTGATAGGTTCCGGCTTTTCGAACGAATTGCGAAAGCGTCCGCGGAAGACTTCGTCCGCGATCATCAGTTCGTAGCCGGACAGTTTCCAGTCCTGCGGATAGCTCTCGGGATAAACGTCAATCAATTTCACGATCCAGTCAGAATCGCTTCCAGTTGTCGACGCGAAGAGCTTTGCGGTGACCTTGCCGGCGAGTGTGAGGTCGTCAGTAAGCGTATCGGTCTGCCAGGTGAGTACATCCGGGCGATCGTCCACGAAGCGCTGATCTTCCACGAGCCAGGTGGGCCAGCCGCCGCGATGATCCGTGGGATAGGTCATGTCAATGGGGCGATGCCGGTACGGCACGGGATGTGCTGGATCGCTTACGTAGCTGTCGAATGCCTGCGAGCCGGTGGCCTGTGGCGGATCGAACAAGAGTTTTCCATCTTCGTGGAAGTAAAGTTCGTGGGAGTTGGCTTCCTTCGGCGGCCACGAATCGAATTTCGTCCATTGATCGCTGCCCGTTTGAAACAACAGCGCTTCCTTAAGCGGCAGACTGCCGTGGTCCTTGAGCCAGTACGCGAACCAGGCCGCCTCGATTTTTTGCCGGAAATACGCGCCGGTATCGCTGCCGAAAGGGATCGCGCCCAGGGAATTGCCCGGACCCACAGCCCAGCCGCCGTGATTCCATGGGCCGGCAACCAGATAGTTCAGGTGATTCGGGTCGTTCTTTTCGAGCAACTCGTAAATTTTCATCGGGCCGTAGGCGTCTTCCTGGTCCCACCAGCCCGCCACGTTGAGATTCGGCACTGTCGGTTTTTTCAAGATGTACGGCATCGCTTCTTTCTTCCAGAAGTCGTCGTAGTTGGGATGCGCGACGAAATCGTTCCAGGTCGGAAGAGTGCCGTGAATGTATTTTGCATTGGCGTTGGAAAGCGCGCCCAGACGCAGATACCACTCGTAGGTGTCAAATAAATCGAAGTCAAATTTGAAATTGGTCTTGCCGGTTTCCATCATCGTGGAATATTCGAAGCCGTAGCTCAGCCGAAAAGCGCCGTTGTGATGGAAATCGTCGCCGAGGAACATATCGGCGGGTGACGCCTGTTCGGAAACCGCCTTCAATGCGGGGTGCGGCTCCAGCATGCCCATCACCGTCAGCCAGCCGCCATACGAGATCCCGAACATGCCCACGCGGCCATTATTGTTGGGGACATTTTTCACTACCCAATCAATCGTGTCGTAGGTGTCCGTGCCTTCGTCGATTGCTTTGGGATCCTTGGGATCGCGGACGGGATGTTGCATGACGAACTGCCCTTCCGAGCCGTAGCGGCCACGAATGTCTTGCAGCACGATGATGTAGTTGTCGGGAATCAAATCGGCGAAGCGCACCAGGCTGCGGCTGAAGCCTTTGTCGTCGTCGTTGAGGCCGTAAGGGGTGCGACTGAGGAGGATGGGGAAGGGTCCGCTGGCGTTTTTGGGCGAGTAGATTTCGGTGTGCAGCTTAACGCCGTCGCGCGCCGCGATCATTACATCCGTTTTGTTGAACAATAGCGAATAGTCCGGAGGCGTGGGCCCCTGTGCGCGGCCGGTGAGCAGAAACAGCAACAAAATGGCGACGAGCCAAAAGACGAGCCGGTTCTGCCAAAGCAGGCGCGCAAGACGCATAGACACCTCCGCAACAAATGTTGCATTTCCCGAACGAGAGGATAGTACACGAAATTTCACATTGGCGAAGCGGGTCTCTGCTAAAATAAGTGTGCTCGACCACACCTGAGAACACAGAGAACGAGTTGTCCGGGCTGCTGGTTGTTTCAGCAGCTATTTTTGTCTTTGCGGGACTTGCGCCAGAGGCGCGAACGGTCAGCAGAAAACATACGAGATGAGCCAGAACATACGAAATATTGCGATTATCGCCCACGTGGACCACGGGAAGACCACGTTGGTAGATGGAATGCTAAAGCAAAGCGGGATTTTTCGTGCCAACGAAGCTGTCGTTGAGCGTGTTATGGATTCGAACGACCTAGAACGCGAGCGTGGCATCACTATCTTGGCGAAAAACACGGCGCTTTTCTTTCACGACACGAAAATCAACATCGTCGACACGCCTGGCCACAGCGATTTTGGCGGAGAAGTCGAGCGCGCGTTGCGTATGGTCGATGGAGTCGTACTACTGGTGGACGCCAGCGAAGGCCCGCTTCCGCAAACCCGCTACGTCTTGCAAAAAGCGCTCGCCGCGAAGCTGCCGCCGGTCATCGTGCTCAACAAAATTGACCGGACCGACGCGCGCGCCAAGGAAGTGCTCGACGAAATTTATGATCTGTTTATTGATCTGGACGCGACGGAGGACCAGCTTGATTTTCCCGTGGTGTATACGAACGCGCGCGATGGCGTGGCGCACTACAAACCGGGTGACGACTCGAAGGATTTGTTGCCATTGTTTGAAACGATCGTGAAACACATTCCTGCGCCGCCCGGCGACCCGGATGGTGTCCTGCAAATTCAGGTGATGAACCTGGATTACAGCGAATTTCTGGGACGGATTGCTATCGGCCGCGTGTTCAGTGGCACGCTGCGTCGCGGCACGGACGTGGGCATCAGCAAGTTGGATGGCAAGCTGCAGCCGACGCGGATCACCAAGCTATATACGTTTCGCGGATTGGAACGCGATGAGGCGGAAGCTGTCCAGGCGGGCGACCTGGTGGCCATTGCCGGAGTGGAAGGAATTCAGATCGGTGAAAGCATCACGGATCTGACATCGCCGGAACCGCTCGAACCACTGTTGATCGACGAGCCCACGCTGGCGATGATTTTTACCGTGAATAGCGGCCCCCTTTCCGGCAAAGACGGCAGCTACGTCACGTCGCGGGATCTGCGCGACCGCCTGCAGAAAGAGTTGCTCACGAACGTTTCGATTCGTGTGGAAGATACCGACACGCCCGAGTCCTTTCGCGTTTTGGGCCGCGGTGAACTGCAGCTCGCTATTTTGATCGAGACGATGCGCCGCGAAGGTTTCGAGTTGATGGTGGGCAAACCGGAAATCGTTGTGCGCACGGACGAGGGCAAAAAGCTGGAGCCGCTGGAACGGCTGGTCATCGACGTTCCCGAGAATTTCATCGGCATCATTTTGGAAACGCTAGGCTCGCGGCGGGGTGAGATGCTCAAGATGAGCAATCATAATTCGGGCCGCGTGCGCATGGACTTTAAGATTCCTTCGCGCGGCTTGATCGGTTTGCGCAGTCAGTTGCTCACGGACACGCGCGGCACCGCGCTGATCCATTCGATTTTCGATGGCTGGATCGAATACGGCGGAGAAATGGCGCTGCGGCCAACGGGCGCGCTGGTGGCGGATCGCGCGGGAGCCTCGACAGCATTTGCGTTGTGGAATCTGCAAGAGCGAGGCGAACTTTTTATAGGCCCGGCGGTGGAAGTGTATGAAGGAATGGTGATCGGCGAAAATTCCCGCGAGCAGGACATGGAAGTAAACGTCACCAAAGAAAAGAAGCAGACGAATATGCGCTCTTCCAGTGCGGACGAGGCAATCCGCCTGATTCCGCACCGCGAGTTGAGCCTCGAGCAGGCCATCGAGTTCATCGCCGACGACGAGTACGTCGAAATTACGCCCAAGTCCATTCGCTTGCGGAAAAAAATCCTGCAAGCCAACAAACGACCCCGCCGCTGGCAAGAAATCCGCGCCAGTCAGGAAGCCACTCGCTGACGGCTCGCTGTCGGATTATGTTCCACGTGAAACGCTAGCTGAGAAGAGGCTGAGCCGGTGGCACTTACGCGGAATCTCTCAATGAGCGGATTTCTCGAGTAATTCCGCCAGATACTGCTTCCAGATTTCGGCCCAGGTGTGCGTGCCGTGGCCGTGGGTGTTCTCGCTCAGCGGAATGAGCACGTAGCGCCCGTTCTTGATCGCTTTAACCTTTTGTTCCGCGATGCCCAGTTCCGGCGGATTGATATAATCGTCCGCCGAATTGATCCACATCACCGGCGCCTTGATTTTCCCAAGCTGCCCCGAGGGATCGTAATTCCGCGAAGCATTCACCTGATACAAAAAGTCGTTTGCATCGAGGCCCGCCGTGCGCGTGCGGAAGTAGTTTTCGAGATATTTATCCGCCGCATCGCGCGTGGGCAACTGTTTCTGCATTGGCAGCGGCGCGCTGCCCGCAATGATCAGAAAATCCAGCGCGATGCGCAGCGCCTGCTGCGGCTCTTCTTTGTATTCGCCTCCCTGCCAGTCCGGATCCTGGCGAATGCCGTCCATCACCATCTTGCGCCACAGACGATTCCTCCCCGCAATTTGCACCGGCAAGCACGCCAGCGGCATCAGCGCGTCCATAAAGTCGGGATACGTTTCGCCCCACACAAACGAATGCATGCAGCCCATCGACGTGCCCATCACCAGCCGCAAATGATTCACGCCTAACCCTTCCGTGAGCAACCGGTAATGCGCGAGCACCATGTCATCGTAGTCGTACTGCGGAAACTTCGCGTGCATGCCGTCGCTCGGCTTGGACGACTTGCCGTGGCCGATGCCATCCGGCAGCACAATGAAATACTTCGTCGCATCGAGTAGCTGACCCGGCCCAAACAGCACGCCCGCAAATTGCGGCGCAAAAAATTGGTGCCCCGTCCCGCCGGTTCCATGCAGGATCAACACCGCGTTCGTGGTGTGGCCCTGCGCGTCGCGAACCGCCTTTCCCAGCGTGGTGTAGTGCAGGCGCAGCTCCGGCAACGCCTCCCCAGAATGAAACTGAAAATTACGGATGACAAAGTCACCTTCGGCGCTCGGCGGTAGCGCGGACTGCTGCGCGAAGCCCTGCGTCACCACACACACCGCAGCCGCCACCGCGACCGAAACAAGCTTTCCTAACTTTTTCACCATGGGCCACCTCGACAAGCCGAAATCTACCACAAACCACCAAACTGCAACCCGCGCGAAGGCCGCAGCCGGCGCTTGTGCCCGCGGCCCAGTGTGAATAGACTGCAGCACGCAACAAAAATTCGTGCCGCCGAGGATCGCCATGCGGAAAGTGGTTCTAAGTGCTTTTGGCCTATTGCTGCTGTCCCATTGCTCCTGGTGTCAAATCCAGCCGAAGCTGGCTCCCGCCGTCGCGCTCTTCGTGAAAGAGGGCGCACCCACTATCGCGCTCACGCACGTCCGCATCATTGACGGCACCGGCGCACCGGCACGCGCCGACCAAACGCTGGTCATCGCCAACGGAAAGATTGCTGCCCTCGGCGATGCCAACTCCACCAAAATCCCCGACGGCGCTAAAGTCCTCGACCTCTCCGGCCACACAGTGATGCCCGGCCTCGTCGGCATGCACGATCACATGTACTATCCCGCCCCGCTCGGCGGCCTGCCTATGTACCCCGAGCACGCGTCCAGCTTCCCGCGCCTGTATCTCGCCGGCGGCGTCACTTCGATTCGCACCACCGGAAGCCTTGAGCCCTACGCGGACCTCCAACTCAAAGACGCAATCGACAAGGGCAATCTCGTTGGCCCTAAGATTCACGTCACCGCGCCCTATTTCGAAGGTCAAGGCGCTTTTGCGATTCAAATGCATCAGCTCAAGGACGCCGAAGATGCCCGGCAGATGGCCGAATTCTGGATCGCGCAGGGCGCCACCTCGTTCAAGGCCTATATGAACATCACGCCGGATGAATTGGCCGCGATCATCAAGGTCGCTCACGCGCACGGAGTCAGGGTCACCGGCCATCTTTGCTCCATCGGGTTCCACGAAGCTGCTGCACTAGGCATCGATGACCTCGAACACAGCATTTTTGTGGACACGGAATTTCTACCGGAGAAAAAGCCCGGAGTTTGTCCGAGCCCGCAGGCCGCACAGAAAGCCCTCCTTGGGATAGACCTAGCGAGCAAGCCGATGCAGGACCTGATTCACGATCTGGTCGCTCGCCATGTGGCCATCACCTCTACCCTGCCGGTGTTCGAAACGTCCGTGCCGGGCCGGGCTCCGCTAGATGCGCGGGTCCTCGACGCGATGACCCCGGAGGCTCGCATCGCCTACCTCACTCGCCGCGCCCGCGTGTCGGACGGCGCTTCCAGTTCAGATGCCGCAGCAATGTTCAAGAAGGATATGGAATTCGAACGCGAGTTCGTGAAACAGGGCGGCACGCTTCTTGCGGGCCTTGATCCGACCGGCTATGGCGGCGTCATCGCCGGCTTCGGCGACCAGCGCGAAGTCGAACTGCTGGTCGAAGCCGGTTTCACCCCGCTGGAAGCGATTCACATTGCCACTTCGAACGGCGCAGAGTTCCTTGGTGAACTCGACAAAATCGGCACTCTGGCACCGGGCAAAGCGGCCGATATCGTGGTCTTGCAAGGCGATCCCTCCGCCAACATCAAAGACATCGAAAAGGTCGAACTGGTGTTCAAAGACGGTGTGGGCTATGACTCCGCCAAGTTGATTGATTCCGCAAAGGGTATGGTGGGGCTGCGCTAGGAGAGTCGCGATCGCTGGTATCCCAGCGGGGCACACGGCTGGTTTTACAAAACGCCTCCGGCCAGATAGATTGGAGGCGTACGGGCGGAAGGTGCTGCGGGGCTCATTTTTACTGTTCCCTTCGCGAAGAATGTTGTAGAGTCTACCGCTCTGTGCGCCCCGCCGTGGAACGTTGCAAAGAAGTGATTTAGAGCTTGCGGCCCGCTGTCCAGGGGCGAAGCTTTGCCGAAGATGTGATGGGTGGATCGCGTGAATAACGGATCATCGAACGGAGCTTCCAATTCGGTTTGTACGATCGCTGCCACGGCGACCGCACTGCCGCCCCACACGATCACTCGCGACGACGTGAAGTACCACATGGGCCGCGTGTTCGATATTCCCGAACGCCGCCTCGAAGCCATGATGGCCATCGTGGACAACGCCCAGGTGCACAAACGCTACGCCATCTTCCCCGTCGAGTACACCGTCGAGCCGCGCTCCCTAGCCAAGACCAATCAGGAATACATGGAACATGCGGTGAAACTTGGCCGCGAAGCCGCCGAAAAATGCCTCGCACGCGCTGGCGTTCGCCCGGACGAAGTAGACCTGATCATCACCGTCTCTTGCACCGGCTTCATGATTCCCTCCCTCGACGCGCACCTGATCAACTTAATGGGTTTCCGTTCCAACGTGCGCCGCATGCCGTTCACGGAATTGGGCTGCGCTGCCGGCGCCATGGCCCTGGGGCGCGCCGCGGACTTTCTGAAAGCGCAACCCGGCGGCAATGTGTTGATCATCGCCGTTGAATTGCCTTCGCTCACCTTTCAGCGCAAGGACATTTCCCAGGCTAACCTCATTTCGTCGATTCTGTTTGGTGATGGCGCCGCCGCGGTTCTGGTCAGCGGCAAAGCCCAAAAAGGCCCACGGATTCTGGTTTCCGAAACTTACACCTTTCCGGACTCTCTCGACGCCATGGGCTTCGACCTTCGCGATTCCGGATTTCACATCCTGCTCTCCAAAGACGTTCCCGAAATGATTGGCGCCAAAATCAAAGGCTTGGTTGACGGTTTCCTGGAACGCCATGGCAAGACGCAAAAGGACATCAAAGGCTGGATTCTGCATCCCGGCGGCGCGCGCCTCCTCGGAAACGTTGAAAAGGAACTCGGCCTCTGCAAATGCGATACCGAGCCTTCCTGGAACATCCTGAGTCAGGTCGGCAATCTTTCCAGCGCCACTATCCTCTTTATCCTCCAGGAATGGCTCGAAAAGCGCCCGCTGAACTCTGGTGAGTACGCCTTGGCCGCTGCCTTTGGTCCCGGATTCAGTGCGGAGTTTTTGCTGTTGCAATGGGCCTGAGCGTCATCGCCTTTCTGGCCCTGCTCGTCGTGGTTGGGCTGCTGCGTATTGCTGAGCTGCGAATTTCCAAAAAACATCAGCAGGAAATGGTCGCGCGAGGCGCCGCAAAAGTTGCTGAGCCGCGTTTCCGTTGGATGGTTGTGCTGCACACCGCCATGCTGTTCGGCGCCGCGCTGGAAGTTCTTCTCTTAAAGCGTCCCTTCATCCCCGTGCTCGCGGCAGTCATGTTCGTGATTTTCCTGGCCGCCAACCTCGTTCGCTGGTGGGTGATTCGCACCATGGGCCAGCACTGGAATGTCCAGGTGATGAACTCTACGTCCTTGGGCGTGATCAGTTCGGGCCCGTTCCGCTACGTTCGCCATCCCAACTACGCCGCGGTGTTCTCCGAGATGGTCGCCCTGCCCTTGATTCATACCGCATGGATCACCGCCTCCGTCGGAGCTTTAGCGCACGCCGTGGTTCTCTCGCAACGCCTGTCTACCGAAGAGCGGGTTCTTCTGGCCAACGCGGAATATCGCGCCGCGATGGGCCACAAAGCCAGGTTTATTCCCGGGTTGTTTTGAGGGACACTGAAATATTTTCTTAACCAGGCTCGACAGCTAGTCTTTCGGCCCTCCGCTGATACACTAATAACTGTCTCCGCGCGGCGGCGAGTCGCGACCCACATCGACCAGGCGGTGCTGCGTGTTTCGAGAAGATCTACTCAAGGGACGAGCGATTTTTTTGACCGGCGGGGGAACTGGACTCGGCCGCTCCATGGCTTTATCTTTTGCTGCGCTAGGCGCCCGCATGTATCTGGTCGGACGCCGCGTGGAACCGCTTCAAGAGGTCTGCTCGGAAATTCACCGCCTTGGCGGCTCGGCAGCCTACACCACGTGTGACGTGCGCGACTACGGCGCCGTCGAAGCGGCTGCCGAAAAAGCCGAACAGCAATTCGACCGCATCGATACCGTCATCAACAACGCCGCCGGCAATTTCATCGCCCGCACCGAGAAGCTTTCCCCGAACGCCTTCAACACCGTCATCAGCATCGTGCTCCATGGCACTTTCAACTGCACGCAAGCCTTCGCCAAGCGCTGGATTTCCCAGAAACTCGGCGGCAACGTTCTCAATATCGTAACGACCTACTCCGCTGCCAATTGCGGTTCCGGCTTTGTGGTTCCTTCCGCCTGTGCCAAGGCCGGCGTTCTGGCGATGACTACCTCCCTCGCTGTCGAGTGGGCCAAGTATCACATCCGGCTGAATGCCATTGCACCCGGCCCGTTCCCTACCGAAGGTGCGTGGTCGCGCCTCATGCCTTCACGGCAATTCGAAGAACACTCCAAGGATAAGCATCCGATGAAGCGCTTCGGACGCCACGAAGAGCTAGCCAATCTCGCTGCATTCTTGCTCAGCGACATGGCGGAGTACATCAACGGTGAATGCGTCATCATCGACGGCGGCCAATGGCTGCGTGGCGCGGGCGAATTCAACGATCTGCTCATGCTTCCCGAATCCGTCTGGGAAGGTCTGGAAGCTGCACGCCTCAAAAACAAATAGCACCGGCACTCTTGCCAGCGCGTCTATTCGTTGTGAGGGGCTGTGTTTTGGCTGGAGCGAGAGACATCACCCTCATTCCGGCAAAGCGCGCTTTCTTAGTTCCACGCGCAGCTTGATCTCGCCCACGCTCTGCCCTCCCACTTGCGCCAGCGCACTCAATTCTTGCGGCTGCGCTTTCTGTCCGGCTGCCGGCTCTGTCCAGCCCGGCAAATTGATCTCCACTCGCACTGCGCCCGTCTGCCCGGGACCCACGGCAAACTTCGCCGGGTTCGCGGAAGTCGTCCAGCCCGCCGGCAAATGCAAAGAGAGTGTGAACTCCTTGGTCTCTGCGGACATGTTGCGCAGCCAAATCGGCAGCACCAGGCTTGTCCCTGCCTGCAAGGCGATTTCTGGGGGTTCTGGATGCGGCAAATGCGTCAGCCCATGCGCTCCGCGAAACTCGCCATAGAAAGCCCACGGCCCAGCGAGTGTCGCCGATAGCTCGGCTTGTGCGGGTGCGGGCGCAATCTCCAGTCGGGCGAAAGGAATGGCCCCGGGCGTAATGCCTTCAAAAATATCTCCGGTTACGCTGCCGCCGACCAGCGACTTGCCCCTCACAAAACTGATCCCACTGCTCCAAAAATCGCTCGTGGCCATCTTTTCAATCTGCGCTTCGTCCATCTTCGCCAGCGAATCAATGAAACCCTTCGCTTGCGTCTCATGCTTGCGGAACGATTCCAGCGCCACGCGCCAGTACGGTAGCTTTTGCGATTTGGAAATGTCCTTCACCGAATACGTCGGCCCTTGGTCCTTGAAAATGTCCTCGCGGTCCGCGTCCGGAAAGTAATAAATCTTCTTGGTCTGCCACGGCCGAAGATTTTCCAGATAAGGTTCGAGCCGCCGCAGCGGCGCCGACACTTGTTCCGGAAATGCTGTCGGATCGCCCGCCAGATCGAATGCTTCCGTAGCCAAAACGCCCGCTGCCTGATGGTCGCCGTGATCTTCGCCGATAAACGTGCCAGGCAGAAAGGTCAGAATCACTTCCGGCCGCGTCAGCCGCACGATCCGCACCAAATTCTCCAGCGTTTTACCGTGGTCCCAATTCGCCAGCGACTGCAATACGTCCTGCGACGCCGTATCCTGCCCGCCTAGAAACCATACCTTATCGATCCCCAGCACTGCATTCGCCTGCCGCGCCTCAATCTCCCGAATTTCTCCCAGCGCCGCCGCATCCTCCGCGCTCGCCTGATTCTCGCCGCTGCTCCCGCGCGTCCCATACGCCACCGCCACGCGTTTCCCCTCATCGATCGCGCGCGCCAAATAGGGCGTGGCTGCGCCCTCGTCGTCCGGATGCGCCACCACCACCAGAATATCCACTTTGTACCGCGGGTCTTCCTGCGCCACTCTCGTCGCCTGCGCAAACGCGAGCTCCGGCACAGCCAGCAAACTCAGAATCGCCGTTGCTATCCAACACCCTAGCCATAAGGGCAACGCCGAATATCGAACCAGCTTGAGTGGTCTTGCAGAAGAATGTTTCTGGGGGAGTACCATCGCAGGATTCTATCTTGATTTGTTCTGCCCTGCAGTCTTAAGAAATGTCTTATGATGCTTCTGACGTTCTCTCCAAGAGCCATGGAAACCGTTAAAGTCTCTGCGAGCTATCGTGTGGCAATCCCGAAATCCATTTGGGATGAAGTCGCGCTATTGCCTGGGGAAAAGCTCCTGGTTTATGTGCAGGACGGCGCCGTTTGCCTTCGTCGCCCGTCCGCAATCGAAAAACTGCTCGGCGTCGCCAAAGGGATGAACTGGAAGGCAGATTACCGGGAGCGTCGCGACCGCTTTTGAGCAAGCCCCTGGTTGTCTTGACCGCCGTTCCGGTGGCTCCTACACTTGATGTTTCTCCTCCCAGGTGGAATCAGCCATGGAGCAAGTGAAAATCACCCTGCCGGACGGCAGCACGCAAGAAGTGCCCAAGGGCACCACCCCCCTCGACATCGCGCGCAAAATCTCCCCGCGCCTCGCCGACGCCGCTCTCGTCGCCCGCGTCGTTGCCACCAACGGCCAGCCTCTCCCCAACGCTCCCGACGAAGGCCAGCTCATCGACCTGCGCCGTCCGCTCGAAGAAAACGTCAAGCTGCAAATCCTCACCGAAAAAGATCCTGACGCTCTCTTCGTCTTTCGGCACTCCGCCGCGCACCTCCTCGCCGCTGCCGTGATGGAGATCTACCCCAATGTCAAACTCGGCATCGGCCCACCTGTGGACAACGGCTTTTTCTACGAATTTCTCCGCGATGAGCCTTTCACTCCCGACGACCTCGCCAAAATCGAAAAGAAAATGCACGAGCTGGCCGCTCAAGACCTTCCCAACGAGCGCAAGCTCATCCCCAAACCCGAAGCCATCGAACTCTACAAAAAATCCAATCAGCTCTTCAAATGCGAGCTCGTCGAAGAAAAAGCCAACGAGCTGATGGTCTCCTTCTACACCACGGGTAAATTCATCGACTTCTGTCGCGGTCCGCACATCCCGTCCACCAAACGCATCACCGCCTTCAAATTAATGAACGTCGCCGGCGCCTACTGGAAGGGCCAGGAAGGCAATCCGCAGCTCCAACGCATCTATGCGGCCTGCTTCTTCAATCAAAAAGATCTCGACGCCTATCTTCACCGCCTCGAAGAAGCCAAGCGCCGCGATCACCGCAAACTCGGCACCGAACTCGACCTCTTCAGCATTCAGGAAGAAGCCGGCCCCGGTCTCATCTTCTGGCATCCCAAAGGCGGCCTGATCCGTAAGTTTGTCGAAGACTGGCTCCGCGACGAACTCCTCAAACGTGGCTACGACCTCGTCGTCACTCCGCACATCATGCGCCGCGATCTCTGGAAAACCAGCGGCCACACCGGCTTCTACAAAGACTCCATGTTCGGCCCGGTGGAAGTCGAAAAAACCGACTACCAGCTCAAGCCCATGAACTGCCCGGGCCACATCCTCATTTACAAATCCAAGCTCCATAGCTACCGCGACCTTCCCGTTCGCCTCGCCGAGCTTGGCACCGTTTACCGTTACGAGCGCAGCGGCGTGCTTCACGGACTCCTTCGCGTCCGCGGCTTCACTCAGGACGACGCCCACATCTTCTGTATGCCGTCGCAAATCGAGGCCGAAGTCGAAGCCTGCATCGATTTTGCCTTCGCCGTCATGAAAACCTTCGGCTTCGACAAATTTGAAGTCGAACTCTCCGACTGGGACTCTTCACATCCCGAAAACTACACCGGCAAGCCCGACGACTGGCAGCGCGCTTCCTCCGCGCTCGCCGAAACCATGAAGCGCCTCAACATCCCCTTCAAAACCATCACCGGCGAAGCCGCCTTCTACGGCCCCAAAATTGACGTCAAGCTCATCGACGCCATCGGCCGCCCCTGGCAACTCACCACCGTTCAGTTCGACTTCAATCTCCCCGCGCGCTTCGGACTCGAATACGTCGCGGAAGACGGCGCCAAGCATCAGCCTTTAATGGTCCACCGCGCGTTGCTCGGTTCCGTCGAACGTTTCTTCGGCATCCTTATCGAACATTACGCCGGCGCTTTCCCGCTCTGGCTCGCGCCCGTTCAAGCGCAAATTTGTCCAGTCAGCGAAAAAGTCGCCGACTACGCCAAACATGTCACCGACACTTTCAAACGCCACGGCATTCGCGCTCACCTCGACGACCGCAACGAAAAGTTGCCCGCCAAAATTCGCGACGCGCAACTCCAAAAAATTCCCTACATGCTCGTGGTCGGTGCGAAAGAAGCGGAAGCCGGCACTGTTTCCGTCCGCCATCGCAGCAAAGGCGATCAAGGCGCCAAGCCGCTCGCCGAAGTTGTTGCCGCTCTGCAAAAAGAAGTAGAATCTCGGCAAATTTCCTGAGCTCTTCCCGCGGCTCATTTTCAGGGATATACAACGTGCCCAAATATCTTATCGAACGCGAACTCCCCGGAGCCGGCAAACTCTCCGCCGCCGACCTCCACGCCATTTCCCAAAAATCCTGCGGCGTTATCCGCGGACTTCCCGGCGTCCAATGGCTCGAAAGCTACGTCACCGACGACAAGATCTACTGCGTCTATATCGCTCCCAACGAGCAAGCCGTCCGCGACCACGCCACCCAAGGCGGCTTCCCCGCCAACAAAATTTCCGCCATCCGCCGCATGATTGACCCCACAACCGCCGAAGGTTAGTCTTGCCCTTTGCCGTCGGGTTCGTTCTCAGTTCGCACCACCGGAGCAAGCCGGATGCTTTCTCGTAGACTCTTTCTCGCTCTTACCGGCAGCGCCTTCGCCGCTCCGTACTTTTCTTGGGGAGCCGTCCAAATGCCCGTCGCGCTCGATCACATCCTTCTCGGTTGCAGCGATCTCGATGCAGGCATCGCCTTCGTCGAACAGCACACGCGCGTCCGCGCCGCATTCGGCGGCGTCCATCCCGGCCGCGGCACCCGCAACGCGCTCCTCTCTCTCGGCGAAAAACACTACCTCGAAATCATCGCGCCCGACCCGCAACAGCAAACTCCAGACGTCGCGCCTATGATTCTCCGCTCTGCCGCTCCTCTGCTTTCTTATCTGGCAAAACTCAGCGAGCCGCGTCTCGTCGGCTGGGCCGCTCATCCCGGCAATCTCGACGAATTCGCCGCACGACTTCGCTCCGCCAACCTCGCCTTTGACGGCCCCACTCCCGGCTCCCGCAAACGCCCGGACGGCAAACTCCTCCAGTGGAAAACGCTGAACCTCCACGACGATCAAGCGGGTCTACTGCCTTTCTTCATCGAATGGAGCGCCGACACCCTCCATCCGTCCGCTGATGCTCCTTCCGGCTGTCACATCGTGCACTTCGGTCTGTCCACTCCCAACGACGCCGAAGACGCTCACCTCTGCGCGCTTCTCGGTCTTGACGTTTCCGTCAGCCACAGTGCCGCCCCACACCTTCTCGCGCGCATCTCCGGCCCCCAAGGCAGCGTCCTGACTGTCACTTCCTGAACTCTTCCATTCCGCTCGTCCCGGCACGATATATTTTTGTCCGCCATTCTTCCTCTTGCCCCTCGCATCCGCCTGCATGCTATACTTTGTACCCTGTCCCTGCCCTTTTCTTCACCGTGGGATGGACCTATACCGGATTTGGGGCCAAGCCCGGCGAGGCGGGCTCCTCGGCGCCTTCGAACTCAAGGGGGTTTTTATCGCAGAACGCAACTTCCGGCAGAGCGACCGCATCCGCGTCAATGAACGCATTCGCGCTCGCGAGATCCGGGTGATTGATGAAGAAGGCGCGCAGCTCGGCGTCATGCAGCCTTTCGAGGCCATGAAACTGGCGCGCGAACGCGGGCTGGACCTGGTCGAAATTTCTCCAACCGCCGACCCGCCGGTTTGCAAGATCACCGACTACGGCAAATATCAGTACCAGCAGAACAAAAAGGCCCACGAGCAGCGCAAGAGCAGTCGTGGCTCGCAGCTCAAAGAAGTCAAGTTTCGCCCCGCGACCGCTGAACACGATTATCAGGTTCGCAAGAATCAGATCATTCGCTTCCTCGGCGAAGGCCATAAAGTTCGCGCCATGATTTTTCATCGTGGCCGCGAAATGGCCCACCAGGAAGTCGGACGCGCCAAAATGACGCGCTTGCTCGGCGAAATCGGCGAGTTCTGCCAGATCGAAACCATGCCGCGCATGGAAGGCAACGTCTTGGTCGCATTGCTCGCCCCCAAAAAAGGCGTCGCACTCCCCAAGCCGGCCGGCCAGCAGTCCGCCGGCGCCCAGGCGCAGCAGTAAAACCGCGCAGCGCCAGCGAATTTGTAGGGGCGCGATACATCGTGCCCTTTTCGAGCAAGATGTAAGAAATTAGGGGACCGATTTGGCGCATGCGCGCCACGAAGGATTTTAGGAGACGTATACAGCAATGCCACGCAATTCAACCAAACCGAAGTTGAAGCTCAAGAGCCACTCCGGCGCAAAAAAGCGTTTTAAAATTACCGCGACTGGCAAGATCGTCCGCGGCCACTCCGCCAAGCGCCACTTCACCGGCACCAAGCGCTCCGGCCGCATGCGCAAGCTCAAGAAGCTTACTCTGGTCAGCCCGCGAGACGTCGCCAGCGTCAAGCAAATGCTGCCCTACGGCTAAAGGACTGGTTTTGTAGTGGCGCAGCTTGCTGCGCCCGTGTTGAGGCGGCTTGAAACATGAGTTTCCGCCTCCCAACGAATTTCTCGCGCCGCGCGTTCGCGTGCGACGCAAGAAAAAATGCGAGGCGCAAGTCTCGCCCATCGTGCCAGGCAGCGCGTCACGGGTGCCTGCCGGCCGATCGCAGTGCCTCCGAATGTAGGCGCCCCGCTTCAGCGGGGCCCGCTTCTTGGCCGCTGCAAAACGCACCACCGAGACAAACCCGTTTGCGTTACGCCCACGCGTACCCGCATTCGCTTTGTCTCCGAAAAACGAAGCCTTTGTAGTGGCGGGTCTTTCTTGGCCTGAGTTTCGAAGGCAGACCCGTGCTTTTTCTCTTCGATTTTTTCGCCTAGAGAAAAGCACTCCGCTTTGGCTTCGTAAACAAAATCGAAGGAGAAAAACCCATGGCACGCGTAAAACGCGGCACAAAACGCAGGGCTCGCCGTAAAAAATATCTAAAGAGGACCAAAGGCTTCTTCCTGACCAAGAGCAAGCTCTACCAGAGCGCTCAGGAAGCCGCCAATCGCGCCGATCGCTACGCCAAGCGCGATCGCCGCGTCAAAAAACGCGAATATCGCAAACTCTGGATTCAGCGCATCGGCGCCGCCGCCCGGCTCAACGGCCTCACCTATGGCCAGTTGATTCACGGCCTCAAAGTCGCGGGCATCGGCCTCGACCGCAAAGTCCTCGCCGATATGGCTGTCAAGGACGCCGCCGCTTTCGCCACCCTGGCCGCCAGCGCCAAATCCGCCAAACCCGTGTAACTCACCCGTGTAGCTCACCCCTTCAGGGGTGAGGCTTTCCGCTCCAGGCCCAGGCGCATCCCGCCAGCCGCGAGTCGGAAACTTAACCTGTGGGGGCACGATTCATTGTGCCCCTACGGTGTAATCTATCTGCCCTGACTTATGCCCATGACCGAGACTTCGACAGCCCGCACTCTCGCCGACCAAGGCGTCGCCGCGCCCGCTGCCGTCGCACCACTTTTCGCCAATGTCCGCTCGCGTTTCGATAACGAAATCTCCGCTGTCCACGACGAATCCGCTTGGAAAAACTTCCGCGACGCCTGGCTCGGCCGCAAATCCGGCGTCCTTGCCCAAATCACGGACAACTGGCTCAAGCCAGCCGCTCGCGAATTGAAGCCCGCCGTAGGCGCCGGCCTCAACGAACTTCGCGCCCACGTTGAAGCCCAAATCGAAGCTCGTCGCGCCTCCATCGAATCCGGCGCCGAAGCTTCCGCTCTCGCTCGCGAACGCATCGACCTCTCTCTTCCCGGCGTCGTTCGTCCCGTCGGCTCGCATCATTTGATCCGCCAGGTCTTTCAGCAAATCGAAGACATTTTCTTCTCCATCGGCTTCTCCATTGTCGAAGGCCCCGAAATCGAAACGCCTTACTACAATTTCGAAGCCCTCAACATCCCCGAATTCCATCCCGTCCGCGATGACATGGACACCTTCTACATCGATCTCCCGAAAGGCGCGCCCACGCCGCTCCTTCTCCGCACGCACACTTCGCCCATGCAAATCCGCACCATGGAGAAGCGCCAGCCGCCCGTGCGCGTCATCGTTCCCGGCAAGGTCTATCGCCGCGACAATCCCGACGCCACGCACTCCTTTATTTTTCATCAAGTCGAAGGCCTCGCCGTCGATACCGACATCACCTTCTGCGATTTCACCGGGACCATCGAATATTTCGTCCAGCAATTCTTCGGCGCTGGCGTTAAAACGCGTTTCCGTCCCAGCTATTTCCCGTTCACCGAACCGTCTGTCGAGTTCGATGTTTCCTGTATTTTCTGCGGCGGCAGCGGCACCGCCGCGTCCGGTGGCACCTGTTCCAAATGCAAAGGCGCAGGCTGGATTGAGCTGTTCGGCGCCGGCATGGTCGACCCGGCCGTGTACGGCTTCGTCAACTACGACCCCAAAAAAGTTTCCGGCTTCGCTTTCGGCATGGGCATCGACCGCCTCGCCATGCTCAAGTACGGCATCGACGACATCCAAGTCTTCTTCCAAAACGACATTCGCTTCCTCAAACAATTCCCGTGACCCGGTGAACCATGCCCGATGAACTAACCCTCTTCAAAGACCAAATCCTCGACAACGCCCAGCGTCTAGGTTTCACCATCTTCTACGGCGCTTACCCGGACAATCTCCCGGCCATGTCCTGGAATGGCGACCTCGAGCCCGATCCCGTCCGCTTTCTGCAGCTCGCGAAATCCCTCAACGCACGCCTTCTCTACGTCAACTGGGTCGAATTCACTTCCGCCGACATTGATGCAAAAGTCTTGCAAGGCGAAAACCTCTCCGACGGGCAAACCGACTGGCTAAACGATCACAACTCCCGCCTCGAACAATTTCGCCAGTACGTCAATCAAATCGCTTCCGTCCGCGCCGGCTTTCTTCTCGATGGCGTTTATCATTTCTACGAGCGCGTCTTCGACTGGTACCAGAATTTCGGTTCTTTGATTGACGAGGAGATGCCCGACGCATGACCGTCCTCGATTCCAAAGAGCGCTTCTCCAATCGCGTCGCGGACTACATCCGCTACCGTCCCGGTTATCCCTCCGCCGTGCGCGACATTCTTCGCGCCGAATGCTTGCTGAAAGCCGGCCACTGGATCGCTGACGCCGGCTCCGGCACCGGCTTCCTTAGCGAAATTTTCCTGAAAAATGGCAATCGTGTTTTCGGCGTCGAACCCAACGAAGCCATGCGCCAGGCCGGCGAAGAATATCTCGCCGAATACGACAACTTCGTCAGCATCGATGGCTCCGCCGAAGCCACCACTCTCGAAGCTGCCAGCGTCCAGTTCGCCGTCTGCGGCCAGGCCTTCCACTGGTTCGATCAAAACGCCGCCCGCGTCGAATTCCGCCGCATCTTGAAGCCTGATGGCTGGGTGGTCGTGATCTGGAACGAGCGCCTTACTGACACGACGCCATTTCTTCGCGAATACGAATCGCTGATCCGCAAATTCAACACCGACTACAGCAAAGTCAACGAAAGCTATCCGCGCGAAGAACAGATGCGCGCTTTCTTTGGCGCCAATGAGTTTCACGCCCATGAAGTTCCCAATTCTCAGGAATTCGATTTCGATGGCATCGCCGGCCGCCTCCGCAGCAGCTCCTACATGCCGGCGCCCGACCACGCGAATTTCCAGCCCATGCTCGACGAACTTCGCCGCGTCTTCGACGCCCACAACTCCACCGGCCGCGTCCGCCTCGAATACACCACCCGCATCTACCTCGGCCACCTGGCGATGCAACCATGATGCCCGGTTCCCGTTCCAGCGCCGTAAGCGCGGCACAATTTAGCCCAACCCGTAAGGGCTGCGAGGCGTCCTCCGTGCGCGATTTTTCTCACCCACATTCAACTTTCAACGTTCGACGTTCAACTTCTTCCGCTACTCACTACTCACTATTCACTACTCACTGCCTCTCCACCGAACACGGATCACGGAACACGGATCACGACACGATCTCCCGGAGCACTGCCCGCCCATGAAAGTCGTCTACCACTGGCTCAAAGACTTCATCGACGTCACCGCTCCGCCGGACGAAATCGCTTCGCGTCTCGCACTTTCCGGCACCAACATCGGCAGCGTCGAAAACGGTCCGCACGGCGCCGTCATTGACGCCGAGGTCGGCTCCAATCGTCCCGATTGCCTCGCCCACTACGGCATCGCGCGCGAACTCAGCGCCGTCTACAAACTTCCGCTCAAACCGTTCGCGCCGAAAGTTACAGAAAGCTCTACGGCGAAAGCCGCCCACGCGGTCAAGGTCGAAATTCAATCGCCGGAACTTTGCGGCCGTTTTACCGCACGCGTGATTCGCGGCGTGAAAATTCAGCCCTCGCCGAAATGGCTGAAAGATCGCCTCGAAGCGAGCGGCGTCGCCAGCATCAGCAACGTCGTGGACGTTTCCAACTACGTCATGCTCGAGCTGGGCCATCCGCTGCACACCTACGACTACGATAAAGTTCGCGATCATCGCATCGTCGTCCGCCGCGCCAAAAACGGAGAGAAAACCCGCACTCTGGACGGCGTCGAGCGCACTCTCGATGCTTCGCTATGCGTCATCGCCGACGGCGATGGTTCGCGCGCGCATGGCATCGGCGGCATCATGGGCGGCGCCGACACCGAAATTTCTTTCTCCACCAAAAACGTTCTGATCGAATGCGCCTGGTTCGAGCCGGTCCCGGTGCGCAAAGCCGCTCGCTCGCTCAAGCTGCATACCGAAGCTTCGACGCGCTTCGGCCGCGGCGTCGACCCCGAATCCGCCGAGCTCGCTTCGCGCCGCGCCGCCGAATTGATTCTGCAACTCGCCGGCGGCGAACTGCTTTCCGGCGTCGTGGACGTTTATCCCGGCAAGCGTGCCCCTAAGAAAATCGTTCTCACACGCAAGGAATTTCTTCGCATCATGGGCGCCGACGTCCCGGACAAAGAAATCGAAGCCATTCTCAGTTCGCTCGGTTTCGCTCCCGTCCGCACCGACGAAAATCGCGGCGCTTCCGGCTCGATTCTCGCCGCCTGGGAGTGCACGCAGCCTTCCTGGCGCGCCGAAGTCGAACGCGAAATCGATCTGATCGAGGAAGTTGCGCGCATTCACGGCTTGGCCAAATTTCCTCCGCGCTTGCCCGCCGCAAGACAAGGCGCGCAACGCTTGCCGAAACACGAAGCCGAGTCGCGCCTCCGCGAACGGCTGATCGGCCTCGGCTATCGCGAAATTCTCACGATTCCGCACGTCGCCGAAGAACGCGACGCGCTGTTCCGCGACGAGAGCATTGCGCCCGCGCGGCTCGCCAATCCGCTTTCTGAAGAAGCCGGCGTGCTGCGCTCCACCGGCGCGGTCACCATGGCTGCCGCGCTGGAATGGAACCTCAATCACGGCCAGCGTAACGTCCGCCTCTTCGAAATCGGCCGACGCTATCGTCTCAACGGTTCTCAATCCGTCGAAACGCCAATTCTAAGTATCGGCGCGACCGGCGAAGCCCGCGAAAAAGGCATCGCCGCAGGCGAAACTGCCCGCGACTACGCCTTCGCCGATCTCAAGGGCGACCTCGACCAACTGGGTGGGCTGGCCGGCAGCTTCACCTGGCGCGAAGGCGGCCCCGCGTGGCTGCACGCCGCGCAGCGCGGCTCCCTCGCTTTGTCCGCTCTTAATGCTGGCGGTCCGTCAGCGAGTGAAGCGAACCGCTCGACCGGCAATGTCATCCTGAGCGAAGCGAAGGATCGCGGCGTGATTGCCGCGGCCAGCGCAACATCCAGTGCGAGCGCGATCGGCGTCGCTGGTCAGCTGGCGCGGCGCGTGGCGGAAAAATTCAAGCTGCGCCAGGAAGTTTTTCTCGCGGAGATTGAACTCGAGCCAGTTTACGCCGCGTATCGTGCGGCGAAAGAATCGCGGCGCTACGTTCCAATTCCGCGCTTTCCAGCCGTGGAGCGCGATTTTTCTTTGCTGCTTGCCGACGGCACTCCTTTCTCCGAAGTGGCTGCCGCAGTTCGTGCGCTCAACATTCCGGAAGTCGCTTCCATCGAAGCTGCCGACCTGTTCCGCGGTAAGAACGTGCCAGCTGGAAAATACTCGCTGATGATTCGTGTCCTGTTCCAAAGCAGCGAAGCCACGCTCACCGATACGCAAATCAACGATTTTTCGTCGCGCATCGTCTCCGCTCTCGAAAATAATCTCGCTGCGCAACTTCGCGCGAGCTGAGCAGGCTTCCTGGCTCGCGAGTCAGCGTGACGACTTGTAGTGGCGCAGCATGCTGCGCCACTACAAGCAGGATGTGTGATATCGTCGCCTTGTCGAACTCATGAGTGAGCCCGTCAAAGTGCAAATTTTCGGCCAGACGTACGCGATTCGCGGCGAGCTGGACGAGAACTACGTTCACAAGCTGGCGCGCTACGTCGATGAAAAGATGCACGCCATCGCCTCCGGCGGCGCAACCGTAGACACGCAAAAAGTAGCCGTGCTCGCGGCGCTGGCGATCGCCGACGAGCTGCACTCCATCCAGAAAGACCGTGGCGACCGCGAAGAACTGCTCCGCGAACAAGCCGAACGCTGCCTCACCCTCGTTGAACGCGCGCTGAAACAAACTGCATAAGGGTTTCTGTTCCCATCTGATCTGGAGAGCCAAACATGAGAGCGACAAAAACCCTGGTCCCGTATTTTCTTTTCGCCATGGCAGCTTTCCTGGTTGCGGCAATATTTCCGCCGAAGCGAGCCGAGGCACAAGCGCCGCAACCGACAGTAATCCACACCTGCACGCCGGTCAGTCAGCGGACCGGTGAATTGGGGTGCTGGGTTTTGACGGATGAGCCGATCGGCACGCTAACCAAAACGCAAGCGTTTTGGCATCTCGACACATATCCGACGCGCGCGGCAGCCGAGGCCGAGAAAGGACCGCGCGGCATCGTCGTCGAAGGGCTCGGGAAGATTTGGTTGATGACCATTGACGTGGAGTCGTGGAAACCCGCCAAAGGCGAGCGTGTCGCCAAAATCGGTCCACTGCCCTTCACGCCCGGAGAGAAATATTCGGCGCAGTACATGGAAGCGATCTTCTCGCCGGGCATGACCGGGGCGGCGCACAAGCATCCTGGCCCCGAAGCCTGGTACACCCTGAGCGGTGAGACCTGCCTGGAAACGCCGCGAGGTGCGGAGACTGGACGCGCGGGCGGTCCGCCGGTAATTGTGCCTGGAGACCTGCCGATGCACCTGACCGCGACCGGTTCCGAAAAGCGGCGCGCGATGGTGCTCATTCTTCACGAAAGCTCCAAGCCAGCCGGCTCCCCGGTGTCGGATTGGACGCCGAAGGGGCTCTGCAAAAACTAAAAGTTGCTCGGCCTGACTCCCGGTCGTCCGCTTTCAAATCCTTCTTACCCGTTCTCGTCACAAGACTCAATTTGCGGCCTCATTGGCTCCATTCAGTGGGGGTGCGGGTCCAGCGGTGGGGGCGGAGCGCGGAGTGCAGCTGCGCGGGCAGTGGGCCTTTGGCGCTGGCGTGGACGTTGGCTTCTACGTTTTTGAGTTTGCGCATGCCGGGGATGATGGTGGCTACATCTTGGTTGTTGAGGATGAAGCGCATGGCCATTTCGGGCAGGGTCATGCCGTCTTTGAGGAGCGGTTTGAGGGCGTCGGCGTGTTGCACGCTGGCTTTCAGATTTTCGGGAACGAAGTAGGTGCTGCGCCAGTCGCTGGCGGGCCACTTGCTGTCGAGAGTTAGAGCACCGGTGAGGGAGCCTTCGTCGAAGGGAACACGAGCGATGACTGCGACATTTTTTTCGCGGCAAGCGGGAAAGAGTTCGTCTTCGGGGTTTTGATCGAAAATGTTGTAGATGACTTGCACGGCGTCGACGAGGCCGGAGCGGACGGCGCGAATGCCGTTCCAAGGTTCCCAGCGATTGAGGCTGATCCCGACGGCGCGAACTTTGCCGCTCTTGCGCAGATCGTCGATCGCGCGCGACAAGCGCGGATCGTCGAGCCACCGATCTTCCCAAGTGTGAAATTGAATGAGGTCCAGCGTGTCCACGCCGATGTTGGCGAGGCTTTTGTCGACGTACTCGAAGATGTAGTCCGGCGGGAAGCAATCGTCGAGAGAAAATTCGCGGCGGCTGGGCCACGTGCGATTTTTCGGAGGAACCTTCGTAGCGACGTATAGCTTTTTGTCGGGTCCGCCGACGGAGCCCGCTCCGCCAGTCGGTGCGGTTTTGTTGGCGCGAAGAATTTGCCCGAGGATTTTTTCGCTGCGGCCGTCGCCATAAGCCCACGCGGTGTCGAAGAAATTGCCGCCGAGTTCGACGTAGCGCTGCAGGGAAGCCAGCGATTCGGAATCGTTCGAGTCGCTCCAGCCGGCGAGTCCCCACATACCGTAGCCAATTTCGCTGACATTCCGTCCGGTGCGGCCAAAGCGGCGGTAGTTCATGGTGTCGTCTCCTGAAGTGGAGGGCACAGTATACGGGGAAGTGGCGAGTGAGTAGTGGCGAGTGGCGAGATACCCCTGCCGTGGTGACGGAAAGTGTGATTAAACGCATGAAACGATTGGATTTGCGGACGGAGTTGAGTGGCAGAACGAAGTGTTGGCAGTGAATTTGTGCGCTGGCCGGAAGTGCGGACTGCAAGGGACACCCCACACCCCGGTGTTTTTGCGTAAGAGTGGCAAACAAAGGGGTTAGACGATGCCAAGAGCGTAAGAGTGGCAAATACAGGACTTAAAGTGGCTGTATTCTCAGCACGATGCGAACTGTCGGTAAGAGTGGCAAACAAAGGCCTTGCGGGAAGGTCGGGCGCGGGCAGAGGTGTCGAGAATCGAATCACAGAGAGTATTAGCATACTGGTAACAGAATGTCAAGAGAAAGTTTCAATTTTTTTCGGCCCCGGGTAAGGAGGCGCACGACATGGCGCTGCCGGAGACAGCGATGGCGTAACAAAAGGTTACGGGCGGAGAAAAACGGAACGTGTCCGAGGGCCTGAGCTCTGCAGCGGCGATGCACAAGAGCGCCAAACGGGAGGTGGCGCTCCCGGGGCGCGTTAGTAGCGCCAAGAGGTGGTGTCGGCGCCTTGCGGGGCGGTGGCTAGCATGTGGGCGGCGGCGTCTTTTAGGGTGCGCTGGGTGAAGGTTAGGCCGCCTTCGCGAGTGGTGCTGCCGGGAGGGCCGGTGTAGCAGTGGGGCTGGTCGACGCCGTAGTCGAAGGTGGCGTCGGAATGGGGATTGGCGGTGGTTTCGAGGAACTTTTGCATGAGGTGGACGGCGGAATCGAGATAGTAAGTGTCCGCGGTGCCGACCATGACGTGGAGCTTGCCTTGAAGTTTGGGGCCGAGGGTGGACCAATCGCGCTGAAGGATCGCGGTGAGGTCGTAGTGGTCGCGCCAATAGTTCGCAACTTCATGATTGATGACGCCGGTGCGCTGGTCCCAAATTTCAGCGGGGTAGCCGTCGGAGCCGGCCGGGCTGAAGACGGCTTGCCAGATGTCCCACTGCTCGCCGGAACGGCCATGCGTGCCGAGGACTAACTCCCAGCGATTGGTGCCTTCGGTGGTGGCGAGGATTTGTCCGGGCGGGGTACGCATTTCCGGCTGGAAGACGCGGCTAAAAGGGCCGCTGGTCCAGTAGGCGTTTTGGTCGTTGTAGATGTTGACCATCTGATAGGCGTGGAAGTCCACGGGATCGGGACAGGCGCCGTAAGCGCCGTTGAATTCATCGGGATAGAAAATTTGCGTGGCGAGAGTTTCCCAGCCGCCGGTGCTGCCGCCGTAAATGGCGCGCGCCCAACCCTGGCCGATGCCGCGGAACTGTTTTTCAACGGCGGGAATGAGTTCGTGATTGATGGCTTCGCCGTAAGGGCCAACGTTGGCGGAGTCCACGGCGTAAGAGTCGTCGTAGTAAGGATTGGCGTGCTGGACGAGCAGGATAAGCATGCGGGGGAGTTTGCCGGCGGTCCAGTCCTGATAGAACTGATACATGGTTTGCTGGCGCTGGAGCTGGAAGCCGGAGGCGCCAGGATCAGGAGGCGTGGTGCGAAAGCCGTGGAAGTCATCGGGGAAATGGCCATGGTCGAGGAGGAGCGGGTAATGCGCGTCGGGATGCGAGGACCAGCCTTCGGGGACGACGACGATCGCGCCGAGATACATCGGGTGGCCCCAGAATTTCGTGAGGACTTGCGACTGGATGCGAATGTGCTTGATCCATTCGGTGTCTTTGGGCGGTGCGATGGGCGGAACGATTTTGGTGAGATGGATGGCGATCGGCTGGGAAGCGGGCGCGCTCGGATCGAGATGAATTTTTTCGGGGACGCTGAAGAAGTTGCCGGGCTTGGAGTTCCAATGCTGGCCTTCACCTTCGTCCATGGGTAGCTTGACGGTGTGGCCGTCGGCGCGATGGAAGGTGGTGTATTTGTTGAGGACGCCCTGGACCCAATAGTCGCCGGCGGGAAGATTGTGGAAGCTGGCGATGGGGTAGCCAAGCGCGTCGTCGTGGATGTAAGCGGGTTGGCCGGGAGCGAGGGCGTTAATGTCGGACCCAAAAATTTGCGCGGAACGGATTTCCACTTCGACGATTTGTTCGCGAGGTTCGGCGTCGTTGGTAGTGGAGATGACGACGTAGACGCGGCCGTCGAGGGGAGTGGGGCTGAGCTTGGAGTCGAAGGAAACGGCGAAGCGAGGCTGGGGCTTCGCGGAATTTTGTGGCGGCGGTGCAGCCAGAACGGCGAACGTGAATACAAGAAGCGCTGCGACGGATGCGGAGAGCGCTCGGGCGCACGAGAGTACGGCGTGGCGCGCGCGGCGCCCGCGGAGTTGCGACAGAGGACGCATGTAGTTTCCTTTGCGTACTGGGAATAGGGCTGCCAAGGCGGGGTATTGTAGCCGAGTCGTTCCCTTACTGTCTTGCGGCGGATTTTTAGCGCGGGTTCGCGGCGCGGGTTACAAAGGGACGATGACCGTTTTTTTGCCGGTGCGCTTGGGTTTGGCGGCTTTAGCGGCAGTGGAGGCCAGAACCTCGCGTTCGGCACGGACCCAGTCTTCCGTCGGATTACCGGGGGCGCCGTTGCGCTCGAGGTAGATCTCGTAAGCGCGCAATTGAATTTGTTCTTGCGTGGAAAGCTTCTTGTTGCTGGATTTCGACTTGGTTCGCGGGGACGAACCACTTCCGTTCGTTCTTGCCATGAGCTCCTCAGTGGGCCGTAAATTCGGCCACGTACCTATTATCGGCGATGGGGAGGGACAAAGGTAAACGAAATTTGAATCCAGAAAATCGGATTCGAAAATGACAAGGGCGCGCATCGGATTGCGCGGAAACTGCGTATATAAGGCAGCAGCAAGCGAGAACACGGCGAGGGTGGGGAGCGGCAAGCGGGCGCTCGAGGTTGTGGCGAGAACGCGGACGCGAGTATGCTTCTGGCAGATTGAAGCCGAACTGGAACACGGATGGGTCAGGGTGGAACGCGACACGACGCGAAATAAGAGGAAACGAAGGAGGAGTACATGAGGAAGATAGGTTTGGTGATGGCGGCACTGCTAAGCGGCACGGTGTGCGCGGCGCAGGAGGCGGCGGGGCCAGTGGCGAATCCGGTGAGCAGCACAGTGAAAGCGCAGATGACGCGGTATGCGAAGAACATGGTGGCCGCAGCCGAAGCGATGCCGGCCGAAAAGTACAACTTCAAGCCCACGCCGGAAATGAACACGTTCGCGCACTTGACGATGCATATCGCGCAGTCGAACAACTTTTTGTGTTCGAAAATCTCGGGGCAGGCCGCGCCGGAGGCGAAGATCGCCGACACGGACGGCAAGGACAAGCTGGTGGAGGCACTGAAGGCATCGTTTGAGTTTTGCAGCACGGCGCTGGGGGGTGTGGACGACTCGAAATTGAGCGATCCATTCACGGTTTTTAATCGGCAGACGTCGCGAGCGGGCTTGCTCATCACGCTGAGCGACGATTGGTATGACCATTACGGAGCACAGGCGGTATACCTGCGATTGAACGGGATTCTGCCGCCGACCGCGCAGAAACAGTGAATCGTGAGTAGCTAAAGGGTGTTCGCGGGGCGGCTCGGGAGCAGACGGGACCGACGCGCCAAAGCGGAGCGGGGCTAATTGCGCGCCTGCGGGCACTTGCCTCTCTCAGGCGGATGTCCGGCTTAGGGTGAATCTTCTCAACGTGATACGACAAGACTGAGACGGGGCCAAGCGTGGCCTCGGCTGGCGGCGAGTTCTGCGAAGACGACGGTTGCGCCGATTGGCCTGTAAACTATTGAAAATAAATTCTTTAGATTTGAATGGCGGGGCGTCGGTGTCGAAACGGAACCCGGCCTGAAGAACAGTCGGCACTTGGTAGCCAGACTGCAACATTGAGCGACAAAGGGACCGGCTGGGGTCAGTACTGCCTTGCGCGGCTAGGTCTCTAACCACTCAGAAGGCTGCATCATGATAACTCGAAAGCTTTCGGGCCTCCGCGGCCTAACCCTGGGCCTGCTGGCCAGTATGCTGTGCGCATCCCTGGGGAATGCCCAAGACAGCGGCGAGCGCAAGATCATCAAAAAGGTCGAGGCGCAATACCCCGCGGTTTTAAAGCGGCGCGGGATTGGCGGCACGGTGCGGTTGAAGGTGCTGGTGCACGCGGACGGTACCGTGAAAGACGTGGAAGTGCTGGGCGGGAATCCGGCGCTGGCGGATGCCGCGGACAAAGCGGTGCGGCAGTGGAAATTTGCTCCGGGCAACGAGTCCACCATCACGGTGGCCCTAAACTTCGATCCTAACGCATAAGAGCGAACGGTGTAGTTGGTGGCTTGCCGCGGTCCGCTTCGCTAATCCAGAGAAAAATGAAACGGAAAAGGCCGGGTCCCGGTTTGCCCCGTAGGCTCGTCTAGACCTGAAGGACGTCGCCTTGGCGGGCGACGACTTCGTAGAGGACTGGGTTGACGAAGAAGCCCAGCACAAGGCGAGAGATAAGCCCGGCTACCACAACAATAGCGAAGGGTTTTTGTGTGTCGCTGCCAACGCCGGTCGAGAGGGCCGCGGGAAGCAGACCGAGGCAGGCGACCAGTGCGGTCATCATGATGGGGCGAAGGCGGAGGAGCGCAGCTTCGCGTGTGGCCTCGCGAATGGATTTGCCTTCCAGGCGCAGCTTGTTGATGTAGCTGACGAGAATGACAGCGGTTTCCACGGAAACGCCCAACAGAGCGAGCAAGCCGAGAAGGCTGGAGACGCTGAAGGGCACGTGAGTGAGTTTGAGAGCAATGAGGGCGCCGACGGGTTCGGTGAGAATGACGCCGAGGGCAATACTGACCGGGAATTTGAAGTTGCCGTAGAGCGCGAACAAAATCAGGAAGATGATGAGCACAGCGAGCGGGCCGATCACCACAAATTGGGCCTTGGCTTCGAGAAGCTCGCTATATTCGCCGCCCCAATCGAGGCTATAACCCTCGGGAAGGGACACGGCCTTTTTTACGGCAGCCTGGCCGGCATTGACGATACCTTCCAGATTGCGGCCTTCGACGGAGAATTGAATGCCGATGTAGCGGGAATTGTTTTCGCGGTAGATGAAGGAGGCGCCGGAGGATTCCTTGATGGTGGCCAGTTCGGATAAGGGGATTTGCTGGCCGCCCGGCGCGGGAACGAGAAGATCGCCGATGTCGCGGGCGCTGGAACGGTATTGCGGTTCCATGCGCACGATCAGATCGAAGAGCTTCTCGCCCTGAATGACCTGCGTAGCGGCTTGGCCGCCGATGGCGGCTTGCACGACGGCCTCGACGTCGGCAACGTTAATGCCGTAGCGGGCGATTTTGGCGCGGTCCGCGTCCACGATGAGGTTAGGCTGGCCGAGCTCGCGGACGACGGTGAGTTCTTTGAACCCGGCGGTTTGCGCGAGCACGTTGCGAATTTCGACGGCTTTCTTTTCGAGAATGTTGAGATCGGGGCCAAAGATTTTGACGGCGAGAGAAGACTTGAGGCCGGTGAGGGCTTCGTCCACGGCGTCTTCTGCAGGCTGCGTGAAATTAAAAATCACGCCGGGATACGAGGCGAGTTTTTTGTCGAATTCGCGGCTGAGCTCTTCCTTGGTATGAATGGAGCCGGATTTCCAGGACTTGTCGTCGTAGGGCTTGAGTCCAACGTAAAACTCGCAATTGAAGAAGCCTGTGGGGTCGGTGCCGTCATCGGTGCGGCCGAGCTCGGAGCCGACGACGGTGACCTGGGGATACTGGGCGAGAATGTTGCGAACTTGCGGCGCAAACTTGGCGGCCTCTTCGAAAGAGATGGTGTAGGGCATGGTGGCGCGGAGCCAGAGAGCGCCTTCGTCGAGGTGAGGCAGGAATTCGCCGCCGATATACGGGAGCAGGAGCAAGGTGGCGCCGAAGATGACCGTGGTAACGAGGATGGTCACCGCGGCGTGATCCAGACACCAATCCAAACGTCCGGCGTACCAGTCGCGAACGCGCTCGAAGACGCGATTGGGGCGTTCGCGAACGCCGCTTTTGAACCAATAGGAGGCGAGCACCGGGACGACGGTGAGCGTGAGGATGAGCGCACCGACGAGAGCGAAGGCCATGGTGTCGGCCATGGGATGGAAGAGTTTTCCCGCGGGCCCGGTGAGCGCATAAATCGGGAGATAACCGGCGATGATGACCGCGACGGAATAAAAGATGGGGCGGTCCACATCGTGGGCCGCAGTCACGATGACCTGAAAAATGTTGTAGTCCTGGCCTTCGCGGAGGCTCAGCTCGCGGTAGATGTTCTCCACCATAACGATGGTGCCATCGATGATGATGCCGAAATCGATGGCACCGATGGAGAGCAAGTTGGCAGCCTCGCCGGTGGCGTGGAGAAAGATGAAGGCAAAGAGCAGCGCAAGCGGCACGGTAAGCGCGGTGATGATGGCGGCGCGAATGCTCACCAGGAAAAAAATGAGGACAACCAGAACGAGGGCCATGCCGCGGATGAGATTCCATTCGACAGTGTCGGTGGTGACTTTCACCAAATCGCTGCGGTCGTAGTAGGTGCGGACCTTAACGTCCGGCGGGAGCAGGTCGCGATTGATTTCGGCGGTTTTCTTCTCCACGCCACGCAAGACGTTCTGCGTTTGTTCGCCGCGGCGCATGAGGATGACGCCTTCGACGGCGTCGCTGTTGTTACTTTTGGTCGCGGGATCCTGGAAGCCGAAAATGCCGAGGCGGGGAGCAATACCGATGACGACGTGTCCGATATCCTTGACACGGATGGGCACGCCGTTCCCGCCGTTACCGACGACAATTTCTCCGATGTCTTCGGTGGTTTGCACGAGGCCGAGGCCGCGCACGTAATAGAACTGTCCGCCCTGGGTGTAGAAGCCGCCGCCGGTGTTGGCGTTGTTCGCGGTGATGGCGTTCAGGACTTGGACGACAGGCAAGTGATAGTTGTAGAGCTTCACCGGGTCGAGCAGGACGTGGTACTGCATGGTCGGGCCGCCGAAGCCGGAGTCATCGGCAACGCCAGGAACGCTGCGATAAGCGCGCTCGAGAATCCAGGCCTCGATGGTGTGCAGCTCCATCGGAGAGCGATCCGGGCTTTCGATCACGTAACGATAGACCAAGCCGCTGGGACTAAAGAGCGGGGCCATGCTGGGGGCGACGCCGGTGGGAAGGCTGGCATCCGCAATGCGTTCGAAAACGACCTGGCGGGCGAAATAGGAGTCGGTGTTGTCCTCAAAAGTCAGGATGACATCAGAAAGGCCATAGAGCGAGATCGAACGCATGACCTTGAGGTTGGGCGTGCCGTTCATGGCCAGTTCGAGCGGAAGTGTGGTGAGGCGCTCGACTTCCTCCGCGGCGTGGCCGGGCCACTGGGTGATGAGCTCGACCATCGGGGGCGAGAGATCGGGATAGGCGTCCACCGGCATGCGGCGGAAGGATTCCGCGCCGGCGATGATGATCAGAATGGTGATCATCAGCACCAAAAAGCGCTGCTTGAGAGCGAATTGAACGATGCGATGGATCATTTAGTTCGCGGCGCGTCCTTGTCAGTGCTGCAGGGAATTTTTGAATTGCAGGAACAGGCTGCCGTCGCCGACGAGGTGCTCGCCTTCCTTAACACCGCTCTTGATGAGCGTGCGGCCGGCGTGGCTGTCGCCGATTTGCACGATGCGGCGTGCAAATTTGTTTTGTTGCTGAGAATCCTGGACATAGACGAAGGGCTGATTTTCGGAATCGCGCAAGACCGAAGCGTCGGGAACAGAAAGCGCGTTGGCGATGGAGCCGGCGTTGACAGTGGCGGTGACGTACATGTCCTTTTTGAGCTTTTCGCCGGGATTTTCCGTGACGATGCGGGCCTGCAGAGTGCGCGTAGTGGGATCGAGCGCGGGCGCGATATAAGAGATGCGTCCGTGAAAGGTGTCCGGATACGCGTCGGTGTTGAGTTCGACCACGTCGCCGGGGTGCACGAAGCCAACCTGGTCCTGATAGACGTTGACCAGCACCCAGACGCCGCTCATATCGGAGATGGTGTAGACCTGTGTGGCGCCGGCTTGTAAGAGCTGGCCGGGACCGACGAGGCGTTCCACGATTTCGCCGGCGACGGGCGCGAGAACCGGAACTTGCGAGGTGGTCTTCGGAGGATTTTTTTCGAGCGCGTCGAGGTCGGTGATGCCGAGAACGCGAAGGGCGTCTTCGCTGGACTGCAAATCGGCTTGCGCCTGGACTTGCGTGGATTCCGCGGCTTGGAAATCGGCTTCGGCGATGGCGCCGTGGCCATAAAGATCCTTGGCGCGAGTGAAAGCCTTATCCGCAAGCAGAAAAGCACTTTTGGCTTTGAGATAAGTGGAGCGCGCCGCAGAATAATCGGGGCTGTTGACGGTAAGCAACGGTTCACCGGCACGTACGGTTTGGCCAGGGAGCACGAGGAGCTCATGAACCGGGCCGCCAATGGCGGAAAAGACCGGGGTAGTTTTGAAGGCGTTGTAAGCGACCGCGCCGGTAAAGCGGAGAACGCGCGGAATGGTGCTTTTTTCGACGCTGACGACCTGCACGTGCGTCATCTGCTCCTGCGGTACGGTGAACAGGGAGGCGGTGTCCGCGCTGGATTCGGCGGCGGAGTAGGAGGTCATCTTGGCTTCCTGCTCAGTGGCTTCGCCACCGCAGCCAGCGATCGCGGCGGCCACCAAGAGCGGCGGAATAGCGGTGAACATGGCTCGCCAAGCGAGCGATGGTTGGTACCTCATGGCAAACTCCTCGTTCCTACAGCCTCGCGGGTCTGTTCCAGAGCGGTCATATACGCGGCGAGAGCCTGGCGATACGCGAGTTGGTTAGAGCGGTAGGTGCGCTCGGAATCCAGGAAATCGAGCAAGCTAGCGGCGCCGCGCTTGTAGGCGTACTCGGTGATGTCGCGGGACTTCTGGGCTTGTTCGAGGTAGCCGCTGCGGTAAAGCTGAATAATCTGGTCGTTGGCCTTGAGGCCTTCGTAGGCATTCACGACGTCACTCATAACCTGCTCGGCCGCTTCGCTCTGCTGTTCCTGGGATTGGCTGATGGCGTAGCGGGTGCGCGCGATTTCGCCCTGGTTGCGATCGAAGATAGGCAAGTCGATGTTGAAGAAGAAGGTGCCGCTGTTGACGCCGCCGACATGCGAGTAGTCAAAGGCGACGGTGAGATCGCGCTTGCCATTGGCTTCCGCGAGCGACTCCTGGCTCTGCGCGGCAGTCACGCTGATATGGGCGGCCTGCAGGTCGGGACGCGTGCGCAGGGCGAGCGACTTCAGGTCGTCAAGGCCGGCGTGCATCGGCTGATACTCCAGTTCGCCCTGGACGTCGAAGTTGTCTCCGACAGATTCAAAGCCGAGAAGCTGGCGGAGCGCGGCGAGCGCTTGGACTTTGGCGAGGTTGGCGTTCAGGACGTCGCTCTGAAACTGCAGCAACTGGAGCTTGATCTTGAGCAAGTCGCCTTCGCTCATGTCGCCGGCTTTGAAGCGGTCTTCGCTGATCTCGACGGTTTTCAGGAAGCTGTCGTAGTCCTGCTTGGCGAGATCCAAGGTGGACTGGGCGAGCAGGACGTTGACGAATTGCTGCGAGACGTTGAAGGTGAGGGTGCGCTCATTGTCGGCGACGGTGGCGCGGGTGACGGCGGTTTGGTCGCGGGCGGCCTGCAGGCGATGCTGGCGCTTTTTGCCGCGCTCGAAAAGATAGCTGACACCGATGTCGAACTGGGCGTCGTTTTCGAAATAGTCGGCGGTGAAATTGCTGGGCTGAAAGATGGGAAGAAATTGGGTGTCCCACTGCAGCGTGGGATTGGGCCGAAGGTTGGCGGTAACTTCCTGGGCCTGGTTTTGGAGAATCGTGGATCGGGCCGCCTGCAAAGCGTGGTTGTGCTGCAGAGCGAGACGGATGGCCTCACCCAGAGTGATAACGGTTGGAGCGGACTGCGAGGGGGGCGGCGGTATGGCCGGACCCGCAGCGGGCGGCAGCGGAGGCATTTTTTGTTTTTGGGCGCTAAGCGCGGCGGGTAAGACCAGCAGCGCGATGGCCCACGCCAAACCTTTCCTCATATTGGTAATCCTCGCGAGTCCCCGCGATAAAAAGGGGACAAGTCGTGCAGTGAAGTGGCCGAAGGAGCAGAACCGAGAGAACTACTTAGAGGACAGGGGGGGCGCGGGGAGAAGTCGAGCGGGGTGTTTCCGCTGAATGGAAAAGGAGCGGCAGAGCAATCTCGAGGCGGTTCACAAAGAGAACGACGTGGAGGTCGACGGCGCGTGCCGCGAGCGCCGATCCGGCAGCGGAACAGAGTTGGCAGGGGTGCGATGTCCCAGGTCCGGCATTCAAATCAGAACAAAAATGGAACTGAGCCGCCAGGAAGACAATCCCGAGCAGCAAGGCACACCAGACTAGCTTGTTGGGTTTGCCGAACATCTGTGTGATAAGACGAAGATTAGGCTGGAATGGTTGCGAGGTCAAGTATTCCGTTCGGGGAAGTCAACATTTTGGCGGCAATCCGATTGTGGGGCGGCGCGTCCCAGTGCTAACTTGAGATGTCGCTCATGAGCATCGAGAGGAAAACCTCGGCCAGCGTTCTGCTCCGCCGCGCGGTGGCGGTGGCGGCGTGTGCGGTGCTGTTGTACTTCGCGGCGGGCGGCAGTTTGCTGCACCAGCACACCAACGGCCCCGAGAACCCCTGCCACATTTGCCAGTCTCTGCACGCACCGGTGCTGGCGGCCGCGTCGTTAAATCTGGTGGTTACACCGGAACCGGTGGGCCGCTATTATTCGCTCCGGCAACCGGGCGTACCGAGCGACTCCTTTTCGTTGCACCGCGCCTCGCGCGCACCGCCACAAGCCTAGACGCTCTCCCCTTGCTTTCCAGCTACCACTAAAGGCGCGCTGCTCCGCAGCAGCGCCGGCGCCCATTCGGGCGTTCTCCATTCACACACGCTAGGCCTCTTTCGAGGCGGGGGAAAAAATGTTGAAGCGTTTGAGCGTATTGGCTTTTGTAGCATCGGCCGTGTTTTTGGTGTTGGGGACGAAAGCAGCCTGGGGACAGGCTTCCGGAACGATTGAAGGGGTAGTAAAGGACGCGTCAGGCGGGGTGGTGCCCAATGCGGCGGTCGAAATTTCCTACGCCGTGAGCGGGTATGAGCGGCAGATGACGACCGGCGCCGACGGAGCGTTTGGGTTCACCAACGTGCCGTTCAACACGTATCACATGGTCGTTACGGCGGCCGGGTTCGCGAATTACACGATGGATGTGGATGTGCGTTCTGCGGTCCCGGTGAACGCGCCGGTGACGTTGAAGGTCAGCGGAGCGAATACCAGCGTCACGGTGGAAGCGAATGGCGGAGACCTGGTGGAAAATGACTCGACGTTCCACACCGACGTAGACCGCGACTTATTTGTGAAAGTTCCGCTGGAGAGCGCGTCTTCGCCGCTCACTTCGCTGGTCACGCTCACGTCTCCGGGCGTGGCGGCCGACTCGAATGGCTTGATGCACGGTCTGGGGGATCATGCGGAGAACGCCATTTCCCTGGATGGGCAGCCGGAAACCGACCAGTTCAGCAAAGTGTTTTCCAACCAAGTGCCGTCGGACGCGGTGCAGTCCATGGAGGTGATTTCCGGCGCGCCGCCGGCGGAGTACGGGGACAAGACCAGCCTGGTGATTAAGGTGACCACGCGATCCGGGCTGGGGGTTACCACGCCGCACGGCAGCGTGACGGCCTCATACGGCTCGTTCGGGACGGTGAACGGAGCTTTCGACCTGGCCTACGGTGGAAAAAATTGGGGCAACTTTATTTCGGCGAACGGGCTGAACACCAGCCGGTTTCTCGATCCACCGGAATTTCAGGCGATCCATGACAAGGGGAATGAGGAGAACATTTTTGACCGCGTGGATTACAACCTGACGCAGGCCGATTCGCTGCATCTGAATCTGCAATATTCGCGTTCCTGGTTTCAGACACCGAACACCTACGACAACCTCGCTTTTTTCAACGGCAATCCAGCGGGAGATACGGATGAGCGCTCGAAAATTGGGACGTTCAATATCGCCCCGGTTTGGACCAGGTTGATCGGCAGTTCGACGGTATTGAACCTAGGCGGATTCGTGCGGCAGGATCAGTACGACTACTATCCCAGTAACAACCCTCTTGCTGATTTCGGTCCCATCAACGCGGAAAGCATCGCGCAGAAACGAAAACTCACCAACACGGGAGCGCGCTCGGATATCTCGCACGTGAAAGGCATCCATAACGTTAAGGCCGGCGTGACGTACGAGCAAACGTTCTTGACGGAAAACGACGGGTTCGGGATCGTGGATCCAAACTTCCTGCCAGGGCTTACCGATGGCGGGGGCCTGCCGTGTTTTAACACGCTGACAAACCAGCCGATCGACGCTCCGTGCACCACACTTTTTCCTTTTGATCTAACGCGAGGCGGAACGTTTTACAACTTCCATGGGCATACGGACGTGAAAGAGTTGGCGTTGTACGTTCAGGACACCATCACAAAAGGGAACTGGTCGTTCAATTTAGGGATTCGCGGGGATGTGTATAACGGGATATCGGCGGCCACACAGGCCGAGCCCCGCATGGGGATTGCTTACGACATCAAGCCAACGAGCACGATCCTGCGGGTCTCCTATGCGCGAACTCTGGAGACACCATTTAACGAGAACCTGGTGCTGGCCAGCCTGGGCTGCAACGATGCCGTGGTGAACGCGTTGAGCGCGGCGACGCAGGGCTACCCGTGCCTGACGGAACCGCTGAGTCCTGGATGGCGCAATGAGTTTCACGCGGGATTCGAACAGGCGTTTGGCAAATACTTCGTCGTCGACGCCGAATATATCTGGAAGTACACGCACCTGGCCTACGACTTCAGCGTGTTGGGGAACACACCGATCACTTTCCCCATCGAATGGGACCGCTCGAAGATCCCGGGATACGCCATCCGCGCAAGCGTGCCGAATTTTCACGGATTCTCCGCGCTGGTGGTCATGTCCAGCGTGGCCGCGCGGTTTTTCGAGCCGCAGGTGAGCGGCATCGGGGCGACGCCGGCTGGGCAAGGCGGGACGGGCGTATTCCGCATTGATCATGACGAGAAGTTCAACCAGACATCGCACTTGCAATACCAGCCCTGGAAATGGGGCCCCTGGCTCGGCTTTAACTGGCGATACGACAGCGGCTTGGTGGCGGGTTCGGTGCCGGACTTTGCGACCGCGCTGGCGCTGGATGCCGATCAGCAAGCGGCAATCGGCTTGTTCTGCGCCGGCCCGGGTGGACAGCGAATTTTTGCCAGCCTGACCAGCCCGCTTTCGAACGCCCTCTCCAGTTGCGGACCTGCTCCCGGCGGCACCGGAGCGTTGCGGGTGGCGATTCCCGCGAACGGGACAGAAAATGACGACACCAATCCGCCACGCATCGCGCCGCGCAGCCTGTTTGATGTCGCTGTGGGAGATGACAATGTTTTCCGGGGCGACAAGTACAAATGGAGCTTGCGCTTTACAGTTATCAATTTGACCGACAAAGAGGCGCTCTACAACTTCCTCTCCACGTTTAGCGGAACGCATTTCGTAACGCCGCGGGCCTACACGGCGGAATTGGGTTTCCATTTCTAGGCACGGGCAGAACCACAGCATGTTGCGAGGACGGGAGATGCCCAAACCGCGGAGCCGACCAGTCAATCGTGAGAACCACTACGGGGGCCTGTTGGAGCAGCCGACGAGAGAGGCGCGCCAGCCTCAGCAATACGCGGGAATTCGCGAGTGGCAGGCGGAACACGCCATCTCGCGGCTCTTTCGTACGAGCATCCGGCTGCAAACGGCTTTCGACCGCTGCTTCCAGCGATTCGGAATGACCGCGCAAGAGGCTGCACTGCTGTTGCATTGCGTGGAAGAAGGAGAAACCTCGGCGGGCAAGCTGGCGCGGAGAATGGGGCGGGACAAAGGCAAGATTACCCGGTTCGTGGATCGGTTAGAGGGCGGCGGCTTCTTGTCACGGAGAAGTGATCTTCGCGACCACCGGTCGCTGGTATTGAAAGCGACTCCGCGTGGACGGCGAACCGCACCGCAACTGCGCAGGCTGTTCGACGAGATGCGCAGCGCATTTTTTCATGGCGTTCTTAACGCGGACCTGGACCGGTTGGAAAGCGTATTGACGCAGTTGCACGCCAACGCGGAGCGGCTTTGCGAACCGGCTACGCGCAAAGTCGCGCAGCGGTAGCCAAAAGACGGCCGGATCGGGCGTTAGGGATGGCGATGTAGGACGTGGGTGGCAATATCCGGCCAGAATTCGCGAAAGATATTGGTGGCCGAGTCGCGCAACAGCGCATATCCGTACTTCGCGCTGATCGCTCCCCAGGTGTGAGTCTTGCTGGGGTAGTAGGCCAGCGAGACGCCCTGGGCGATGCCCCGACCGAGTAGTTCGGCGGCGTTAATCGTATTTTCTCCGTCGTAGTTGGGGGTGACGAAGATGCGCGTCCCCGCATAGGCGAAGCGCCGGAAGAAGTTACCGTGCCCCTTGGCGTAGTAGCGCTCGTCTTCGTGAAAGATGGTCGGCAGCACAAAAATGACCAGATAGTTGCCGTCGGTTTTGTCGAGGAAGCCGCGCCAATAGTAACGGCCAAAGCCGGCGACGCCTTTGCCGAGTTGCGGATGGGCGTTGGAGCCTTCCGCGATCATGGAGGTGAGGCCCACGAAGATGAACGAGGAGTAGTCGAACGAGTTTTTTGTTGCGATGAGGAAGGCTTGCTTCGGCGTGGGCGGCGGCGGCAAGGCGCCGGCACTGACCGCGCGAAAGTTGGGCATCACGCCGAGAATGCGCTTGGGCTGCTGCTCGGAGGGCTTCGTCGATGCGGTTTGCTGAGTGGGCTCGCTCGCGGGCGGGTTTTGGGGCGACGGGGACTGCGAAGTGGCTGGCCGCTCTAGAGGACGCGGGCCCTCGACGTCCGGTTCGAATGGAAAAATCGACGCAGGCTCGAAGCAATTCTCCTGGGCAGGCGCCGCCGGAGCAACCAGCAGAACGCTCCATCCAGCCAAGACAGCGAGGAGCAACCACGACCTTCGCCTCATGCGGATCCCTTCCGACAGCAACTAAGATACTAAAGATGCGGCGCTGCTTTGGCGGGTTTCTAGGCATCGTTTGCCCGTTCCATTTCGGGCAGTGCAACGCGGGCCATTCCGGCGGCAGCCTTCACCCGAACATGCTGTTAAAATAGATGGCGGAGCGGTTCTTCGAAGCAGGTGAGGTCGCGAAAGCCGTTTGAACCGTAATGAATCTCTGGGGTGCCGCGGATAGACAGCCTGTGAGCACGGCCTGTCCCGCTGGTTTCCTGGGCTCAAGCTTTAAGCGAGGGCCGGGAAGCGAGCGGGGCAGGAAAGCCTAATGGCTGGCTCGTGGTGCCCACCTATTTCAGAGGTTCACGGCCTAGCAGCCCACGGCCAAGCAGTTCCGCTCCATTTTTTTGTCTACAGGCGTGTATTAGCGGGAAGCGAGGCGCATGCGCGTTCTTTTCATAGGAGACATCGTTGGCTCGCCGGGCCGGCAGATCGTGCGCGACCGGCTGGCGGATCTGGTGGCGCAGCGCCAGATCGACCTGGTCATCGCCAACGGGGAAAACTCCGCCTCCGGCTTCGGCATCACGCCCCGCATCGCGCAGGAGTTGCTGGGGATGGGCATCGACGTCCTCAGCGGCGGGAACCATAGCTGGGACCGCAAGGAAATCATGGAGTATCTGCCGCACGAGCCCCGGCTGCTGCGCCCGGCGAATTTCCCGGAAGGCAACCCGGGGAGCGGTTTGTACCTCGGCACAGCCAAGAATGGCGTTCGCTATGGCGTGCTGAACTTGCAGGGCCGCGTTTTTATGGCGCCGATCGACGATCCCTTTCGGAAGGCGGACTGCGAACTAGCAAAGCTGCCGCCGGACGTGGCTTTTGTGCTGGTGGACATGCACGCCGAGACTACCAGCGAAAAAATCGCCATGGGCTGGTATCTGGATGGGCGGGTGACTGCCGTAGTGGGAACGCATACGCACGTGGCCACGGCGGACGAACATGTAATGCCGCAGGGAACAGCTTTTATTACGGACGTGGGGATGACTGGGCCACATGGCGGGGTGATCGGCATGGACAAAGAAGCCATCATCAAGAAATTTATCGATGGGCTGCCCGCGCGCTTTGACGTGGCCGCGGGTGATGTACAGATGAACTGCGTGCTGATCGAAACCGACGACGCCGGGCCGCGCAATGCCTCCGGGCGGCTTACCGCGCGCTCGATCGAGCGTCTGCGCCTGCGCATCGACTAGGCTCGCCGCTGAAACGGGCAACCTGGATTCCTGCGTCGTACTCTGAGGACTCAGTGCAATGGGTGGAATGACAGTGCGAATGTTCGTCGGCTTGTGTCTATTGGCATCGCTGGCCGTGGCGCTGCGCGCGCAGGACGTGGAAGACCAGATGTCGGCCACGAAGCGGCTGTTTCCTGGGGTAGGCGCCGGTTTGCGCGCGATGAAGCGCGGAGCCGATGGGAACTTTTATATTCTAACCGCGCCGGGATCCTCGGTGAGTGTGTTTGACCCATCGGGAAAGCTGCTGAGAAGGATCCCGTCCTACGAAGAAGGCAAAGGTTCGACTCCACCCTCGCCCGAGTTGACAAGCATCGTGTTCGGGGAAGACATGGACGTGGATGCGAACGGCACGGTATACGTGGCGGATCGCGGGGCGAACGCGATAAAAATCTGGGATGCGCAGGGAAATGCGCGGCTGGTGAAGGTCAATGCGCCACTGTCCGTAGCCGCGCTTCCGGAAGGCGAATTCGCCGTAGCCACTTTGCATCAGCCGCAACTGGTCATTGTTTTTGACAAAAACGGCCGGGACGTGCGCGAATTTGGCGAGCCCGAACCGATTTCCGACCGCGAGGAGCTGAACCGGTTCTTGAATATTGGAATCCTTATCAGCGATGGCGCTGGACAGTTGTACTACGCGTTTCCGTATCTTCCGGAGCCGACGGTGCGGCAGTACAACCGCTACGGTTACGCGGGGCAGGACTTTGAATATACCGGGATCGATGCCTGGCCCGCGGCACAGGCCATGCGCAAAGAGATTGTTAAGCAGGAAAGCAAGGGCGATGCCCCCGTTTTCAAGCGCATTCTCACCGGCGTCGGGGTGGATCGCGCTACCGGCGAAGTCTGGATGGCCTTGGGGGACGATTTGTTGCATTTCGATAAGGATGGCAATCGGCGGGCGAGCTATCACATTTACACGCCCGAAGGCCTGCGGCTCGAAGCCAATATTATTCTCATCGAACAGCATCGGCTGCTCATCGGCGGCGACCCGCGCGGCATTTTCGAGTTCGACCGTCCAGACAAAAAATCCGCGCACTAGGGGAGTTATCCTCAGGACAGTCCGGCGTGGAAGTTGTGAAAATTTCTTCGGTGTAGAAATTTTTTTGCAAAAAGTCCGCAAAATTCCGCGGGCCGCACGAAAAGTTGCACCAAAATCATGCTGTGGAAAAACTGTGTATGCTATGTGAACGTTCGCGTTTCTCTTCGTACATTTTTCGCTTGCTCCCCGTGAATCAATCGGCGACAATCCCGCGCTGTCTGATAGCGGCGGTAAGAGGGCCGGCAATTCTCGAAGGGCCACGTGCAGAGCGTTAGGGGAACGCAGGGCGCTCCAGTACGGGCGACGAATCCCGAAGACTGAAGAAAGAATAGAAAAGCCTCCTTTCCACAGGTTATGCACATCTGTGGAAATGGCAGGGAGAGATTTTCTTTGCAATGAATACGGCGACGAATGCAGTGAATTCCTGGGATCGTTTTCTCGAACACGTGAAATCCCGGGTCAGCATCAATACCTATACCACCTGGTTTCAGCCGACGCGGTTCAGCCGCGCCGAAGGGGACACCCTGTTCATCCAGATCCCCAGCGCGGTGTTTCGGCAAGTGCTTACGCGTACTTACGGCGAGATTGTTAAGGCCGTGTTTCATGAGTTGGGCACTCCCGGTGTAAAGGTGCAGTATGTGTGCACCGAAGAAGAGCCGGTGGCGCCCGCTCCCGCAGCAAACAAAGGGAGTCAGGCCAAGCTGGACTTTGAGAGCAGCGATCATCAACTCAACTCGCGCTATAGCTTTGATAGCTTCGTCGTGGGCAAGTCCAATGAGTTTGCGCATGCGGCGGCGCGCGCCGTGGCCGAGCAGCCTTCCAAGGCGTATAACCCGCTTTTTCTGTATGGCGGGGTGGGCATGGGCAAGACCCACTTGATGCACGCCATCGGGCACACCATCAAGAAGCGCAACCCGGCGATGCGATTGAGTTACGTCAGTGCGGAGAAGTTCACCATCGAAGTGATTAATTCCTTGCGCTTCGATCGCATGACCAGTTTCCGCGACCGCTTCCACACCGTCGACGTGCTGCTGGTGGATGACATTCAGTTCATTGCCGGCAAGGAACGGACCCAAGAAGAGTTCTTTCACACTTTCAATGCGCTGTACGAGCAGCAGAAGCAAATCGTGATTTCGTCGGACTGCTTGCCGAAAGAAATCAATTCCATCGAAGAGCGGTTGCGCTCGCGATTCGAATGGGGCTTGATTGCGGACATTCAACCGCCGGACCTGGAAACAAAAATAGCGATTTTGCAGAAAAAAGCGGAAAACGACCGTTTTGACCTGCCGGATGAAGTGGCGGAATACATTGCGCGGGCCATCAAGTCAAACGTGCGGGAGTTGGAAGGCGCGCTAACCCGGTTGATGGCTTACTCCTCGCTGACCGGCGCGACCATTTCGCTGGCCACCGCGCAGCAGGTGCTGCGCAACATCATCGCGTCGCAAGAGAAGAGCGTCACGATTGATTTGATCCAGAAGCGTGTGAGCGAACACTTCAACATGCGCGAACAGGATTTGAAGGTACGCAGTAATACCCGCGCGATTGCTTTCCCGCGCCAGGTGGCAATGTACATCGTGAAACAGCTCACGACGGCCTCATTGCCGGAGATTGGGCGGCAATTCGGCGGCAAGCATCACACGACGGTGCTGCACTCGATCAACAAAATCGAAGAGATGCGCCGGTCTGACAAAGACCTGAATCGCACGATCACGCGGTTGATGGACACCCTGCAGTAGCGCATTTTTTTCCTCCGTATTGGCACGCGGTTGCGGTGGATTCGCAACCGCGTTTTATTTTTGCCGCGTTTTTCCCTGCCCGCTTGATTTCACGGGACGCCCGAGCTTGTTGGACGGTGTAGAGTTGGCCTGTGAGTCTGCATTGGAGAATGTGCGGAAATTCTGTTGACTGCAGTGAAGCGATTCCGCTGAAAATGGCGCTCCGCTCAAGTTTGCGTGCTGATTTCTCTGTTCTTCACAGAAAGCCTACGCAGGAAGGTTTGACAAACGGTTTGACGCAGACACACTTGCGGCGCTTTCCACAATTTCACAGCGCTCATCACAACAACAAGGCTCCAGTCATTTGTTAAACTAGAATTCATCTTGCAGAAGCTGTGGCGCTTTGTGTCTGTGCAAAAGCTCTCGTGGCCAAGTAAGGGAATCATAGAGCTTCGCTTTTTCCTCTTTTTTCCACAAGAGATGGGGCAGCGACAGGCTTTTCACTTTCACGAAAAACGAGTAGAGTAGCGGCCAGCGGGAGAAGTGTGGCGAGGAGCTCGCATGAGCGCACCAGGTACCGCACGTGAGGACTACCAAGCAATGGAATTCAGCGTTAACAAGTCGGCGCTGTTGAACGAATTGAACACGACCCAGGGCGTCGTCGAGCGCAAGACGACGATTCCAATTTTGTCGAACTTGCTGGTCGAGGCCAAGGGCAGCCATTTGACCATCACGGCAACGGATCTCGAGTTAAGTGTGCGCACCAGTTGCGAAGCCAAAATCAAGAAGGAAGGCGCGGGAACCATTCCCGCAAAAAAACTGCTCGAGTTGGTACGGTTGCTGCCCGAAGGCGAAATCAAAATCAAATTGCTCGAGAATCACTGGGTAGAGATCGTCAGCGACAAGAAAAAATACAAGCTGGTGGGCATGGCCAAGGAAAACTTTCCGGCGTTGCCGGCTATGCCGCACACTCTTGTAAAAATACCTGCGGCGATTCTGGAAAGCCTAATCGCCAAGACGAAATTCGCGATTTCCATGGAAGAGTCGCGCTACACGCTGAACGGTGGCCTGCTGATTCTCAAGCCGGACACCCTAGCGATGGTGGCTACCGACGGTCACCGCTTGGCGCTTGCTGAAACCGAACACAAGCTGAGCGGTTTGAATGGCGAAGTTAAAGTGCTGGTTCCCAAAAAAGCCATGGACGAGGTGGAAAAACTTGCGGCGAGCGCTGGGGAAGACGCCTCGATCGAGTTCGCCAAAGACGAAAGCCATTTATTTTTCCAGGTCGGCCACCGCTTGCTGATTTCCCGTATTCTCACGGGGCAATTCCCGAATTACGAAGCAGTCTTGCCGCGCGACAACAACAAGCACGTGGTCATCGAGCGTTCCGAATTGACCGACGCGGTGCGGCGCGTTTCGCAGTTGGCGGATCAGCGCTCGCACGCCGTGAAGCTTTCCGTCTCCAACGACGGCATTGAGATTTCGGCTTCGAGCCCGGAGTACGGCGAAGCCAAAGAAAATATCGACAAGGACTATAACGGCGACCCCATTTCGATTGGGTTTAACTCTTCCTATATGCTCGATTTTCTCACCGCGGCGGCGGACGGGCCGATCAGCATTGAGCTCAAGGACGAGCAGTCCGCCGGACAGATGCGGCCAATGGCCGACGAATCCTATCGCTACCGTTACATCATCATGCCGATGCGTATCTGATTCGGCCCAACTCTCGGCAAAGCAATCTTGAGTATGAAGAGGCGCTCCAAAGTGCCTCTTTTGTTTTTCCACTGACTTGTCGGTGGATCCTGTAACCTTAATAAAATAAAACACTTAGCATAAAATCAGAGCGACTAATCGGGTTGAGAAAATGCAGTGTTTCAGGTACACTGACGTGGCTGTCGATTCGCAGTTCGTTTCCTCTAATCGGCACGTCGGCCAGGCAAATCCGGTCTCGTTTTCAGCTCTGCGCCAGGGGCTGTGAGTCCGGCCTTGCTTGGAGTCAGAAAGTCTTCGCCACGTCTCGCTGCGCGAGACGGGATGGAGCAGGAACCCTACGAGTTGCTGCCGCTTGCGGCCGCGATCAAAGGGTAAGGCGACGTACGGAACATTCCGCGAGCACGCCTTTCCTCGCTTCACAAAAGTTTTGGGCGGAATTTTTTCGCGCCAACGGATGCATCCCGTGTGTCGGGATTCGCTTGGCGCTGCGCGAGTTTTTTTCAGGAGCGTTCATGGGCGATAAAGAAGCAGTGACCGGTAAAGCTCCGGGCCATCAGTACGACGCGAAGTCCATCAAGGTTCTTGGCGGGCTCGAAGCGGTGCGCTTGCGCCCCGCGATGTACATCGGCTCGACCGGCGAAATGGGTTTGCACCATCTCGTGTGGGAAGTGGTGGACAACTCCGTGGACGAAGCCATGGCTGGCTACGCCGACGAGATCAACGTCACGGTGCACGCCGACGATTCGGTGACCGTCGTGGACAACGGCCGCGGCATTCCGGTGGACATGCACGCCACCGAAAAGCGGCCCGCCGCGGAAGTGGTTTTGACGGTGCTGCACGCTGGCGGAAAGTTCGACAGCGAAACGTACAAAGTTTCCGGCGGCTTGCACGGCGTGGGCGTTTCCGTCGTCAACGCGCTGTCGGACTGGTTGGAGCTCGAAATTCAGCGTGACGGCGCGGTTTGGGAGCAGAGCTACGAAAAAGGCAAGCCCACCTCGAAGCTGAAGCAGACCGGCAAGACCCGCAAGACGGGCACAAAAGTCACCTTCCATCCGGACGCGACGATTTTCGAAAAAACGACCTTCAGCTACGACATTCTGGCTACGCGGCTTCGCGAATACGCTTTCCTGAATAAGGGCCTGAAAATCACGCTCAACGACGAGCGCAGCGAGAAAACCGCCGAGTTCCGCTTCACCGGCGGCATCGCGGAATTCGTGAAGCACTTGAACCGCGGCAAGCAAACGCTGCACGATTCGCCGATCTACATGGAAGGGAAGCGCGGGAATGTGGAGATTGAAATCGCGCTGCAATACAACGACAGCTACGGCGAAAACGTGTTTGCGTTTGCCAACACCATCAACACGGTCGATGGCGGCACACATCTTTCCGGCTTTCGTTCCGCGCTGACGCGCACCATCAACAACTTCGCCTCTTCCGCCGGCATGTTGAAAGAGCAGAAGGACGAAGTGAGTATCACCGGCGACGACGTGCGCGAAGGGTTGGTTGCGGTGGTGAGCGTGCGCCTGCCGCAGCCCCAGTTTGAAGGGCAGACCAAAGGCAAGCTGAACAGCGACATCAAGGGCGACGTCGAGCAACTCGTGAACGACAAGCTCGGCGAATGGTTCGAGAAGCACTCCACCGTCGCGCGACGGATCATCGGCAAGTGCATCGATGCAGCCCGGGCGCGCGAGGCGGCTCGCAAAGCGCGCGAGCTGACCCGCCGCAAATCGGCGATGGATTCGAGTGGCCTGCCCGGCAAGCTGGCCGATTGCCAGGAACGCGACCCATCGCGCTGCGAGTTGTTCGTGGTCGAGGGCGAATCGGCCGGAGGCTCGGCAAAAATGGGGCGCGACCGCAAGTTTCAAGCGATTCTGCCGCTCAAAGGAAAAATTCTGAACGTGGAAAAGGCGCGCTACGACAAGATGCTCGGCCACGAAGAAATTCGCGCCATCATCACCGCGCTGGGCACCGGGATCGGTAAAGATGATTTCGACGCCGGCAAGCTCCGTTATCACAAAATTATTCTGATGACCGATGCGGATGTGGACGGTTCGCACATTCGCACGTTGCTGCTCACCTTTTTCTTCCGCCACATGAAGGAGTTGATCGAGCGCGGCCATGTGTACATTGCGCAGCCGCCGCTGTATCGCGTGAAGCGCGGCAAGAGCGAGCGGTATATCCGCGACGAGCGCGAATTCGCCCACGAACTGATGAAGCACGCCACGGAAGACCACGTCGTGAAAGCGAAAGAGGGCGTTTCGCTGGAAGGGACGGGGCTCACCCGGTTTCTGTTGAATGTGCAGGAGTATGAAGCGGCGTCGGCAAAAATGGGCCGCCGGCTACGCGATAGCGGGCTCGTGGAACTGCTGGCCGAGAGCGGCCTCGAGAAAAAGACCGACTTCGAAGAGAAGAAAGCGCTCGAAAAGCTGCTGAAAGAAGTCGAAAAAGCCAAGCTCAAGCTGGAGGGCAGGGTGGTATTCGACGAAGAGCATAGCTTGCACGAGATCCAGTTCGGTCCGCCGCACAACCAGAAGGTGAACTGGGCGCTAGCTTCCACCGCGGATTACAAGCGGCTGCGCGCGCTTGCCAAGCAAATTGAGGAGTACAACAAGCCGCCTTTCACGGTGGCGCGCAACGGCGACAAAATCAGCAAGGACAACGTGAAGGACGTACTCAACTACATTGTAGAAGACGCCAAAAAAGATTTCACCATCACCCGGTTCAAGGGTTTGGGCGAAATGAACGCGGAGCAACTCTGGGAAACCACGATGAACGCGGACTTGCGAACGCTGCTGCAGGTCAAGCTCGAAGACGCGGTTGCCGCCGAAGATATTTTTTCGACACTGATGGGCGAGAATGTGGAAGCGCGCCGCAAGTTTATCGAGGAAAACGCGCTCGAAGTCGTGAACCTGGATATCTGAGGCGTGGCGCGCGACGAAAATACGGCGCAAAACACCGCTGAAACCGGCTCGGTGCGCAATGCCATTCGCTGGGGTTTGTTTCTGGCGACGATCGGGACCATCGGGTTTCGACTCCCGCGGCTATTCGGCGAGTTTCGGCAATGGCGCGAAGCGCTGCGCGGGGACGACCCGATCGGCGCGGAGAATTGGCACACGATTTTGAAAGTGGACCTGCTGGCTTCGCTGCTGGTGCTGGCGCTTGGACTGGCTGCCTTCTATTTTTTGCGGCCGCGCAGCAAGGCGACGCAATGATGTGCCAGTTGGGCTGGACGACCTTGCCGGGATTGCGCGGTCTGAGCGTTAGCGAATTTCGCGCCACGCCGACGGACGCACCCGACAACGAGCGCGGTGTGGCTCTGGAGTTCGCTCACGACGAGCAGCGCGAAGACTTTCTTCGCCGGATCGCTGAGCATTTTGCGGCGCAACGGTTCACGAACGCGGCCGATGCTTTTGACAGCGTAAAAGCTTACGTAATCGAGCTTGCCGCGAGGCGTTAGTTTTTAGACTTGGAGGGCGCAGCGTGCTGCAGCCCTGCCGCCGAGATTTGTGGTGCGAGGGGAAATGGCCGACGAGACCAATAAATCAGTAGTGCTTCCGGTGGATATCGAAGCCGAGATGAAGAAGTCTTATCTCGACTACTCGATGAGCGTGATCATCGCGCGCGCTCTGCCCGACGTGCGCGACGGCCTCAAGCCGGTGCAGCGCCGCATCCTGGTGGCGATGAATGACCTCGGCCTCGCGTCCAATCGCGGCTACCGCAAATGCGCCAAGATCTGCGGCGATACATCCGGCAACTACCACCCGCACGGCGAAGCGGTGATTTATCCCGCGCTGGTACGGCTCGCGCAAGAATTCAACATGCGGTATCCACTGATTGATGGGCAAGGGAATTACGGCTCCGTAGACGGCGATCCACCGGCGGCGATGCGGTACACGGAAGCACGGCTGGCGAAAATTTCCGAGGACATTCTTTCCGACCTCGAAAAAGAGACCGTTGATTTCGTTCCGAACTTCGACCAGACGCGCGAAGAGCCGGTCGTACTGCCTTCGCGCATCCCCAATTTGCTCGTCAACGGCGCCAGCGGCATTGCCGTTGGCATGGCCACGAACATTCCGCCGCACAATCTGCGCGAAATCGTGGAAGCCGCCGTCATCCTGCTGGAGAAACCAGACACGCCGCTCAAAGAAATCATGAAGATCGTGCCCGGTCCGGATTTTCCGACCGCCGCGTACATTGCCGGCCGCGAAGGCATTGAGGCAGCCTACAAGACCGGCCGCGGCAGCTTCACCATGCGCGCCAAAGCTGCGATCGAAGAGGTGGGCAAAGACCGCGAAAATATTGTCGTCACGGAAATTCCCTACCAGGTCAACAAAAAGACGCTGGTTGAACGCATCGCCGAACTGGCCCAAACCAAAAAGATCGACGGCATCGCCGACGTGCGCGACGAATCTTCGCGAGAAGGCATGCGCATCGTCATCGAGCTGAAGCGCGGCGAAGAATCGCAGCTCATCCTCAATAATCTTTTCAAGCACACCCAGATGCAGGAATCGTTCGGCATGATTCTGCTAGCGATCGTCGCCGGCCAGCCACGCGAACTGGGCCTGATTCCGTTGATCAAGCTGTTTCTTGAGCATCGCCGCGACGTGGTGCTGCGCCGCACGCGCTACGAGCTGCGCAAAGCCGAGGAGCGCGAGCATATCCTGGTCGGCTACCAGATTGCGCTCGACCACCTCGACGATGTAATCCGCATCATCCGCGGTTCTTCCAGCCGCGCTGATGCCCGCCAGAACTTGCTAAATTACTTCTCCGACCAACCTGCCACGATCACGGAGAATGGCAAATCCAAGAAAATCGAAGGTGTAAAGCTCGACGGCCGGAAATATCGCGTGGCCGATCTCGAAGGTGAAGCCACGCGCGGCCTCAACGGCCTGACGCCCACGCAAGTGGACGCCATTCTCGAACTGCAGCTCCACCGCCTCACGCAGCTTTCTGTGGACGAAATTCTCAAGGAATTGAAGTCCATTCGCGAACTGATCGCCGAGCTGCGCGAAATTCTTTCCAGCGAGAAAAAGCTCAAGTCGGTAATCACGGCTGAGCTGCGCGAAGTACAGAAGGCTTATGGCGACGATCGCCGCACACAAATCGTCGACAAAGTCGACGAAATCAAGCTGGAAGATTTGATCGCCGACACGGACATGCTCATTACCGTGAGCCATGCCGGGTATATCAAGCGCACGCCCGTCGAGGTCTATCGCCACCAGTCGCGTGGCGGCAAAGGACGCATCGGTGCGCGCACCAAGGATGAAGACTTCGTCGAGTATCTCTTCATCGCTTCGGCGCACAGCTACATTTTGCTGTTCACTTCGAAGGGCCGGGTTTACTGGCAGAAGGTTTACGAACTTCCCGAAGCCGCCGCTGCCACTCGCGGCAAAGCCATTTCCAGCCTGGTGAAATTCCAGGAAGACGAAAAGCTCACCGCCCTGGTCGCCGCGCAAAATCTTGAGGAAGAAGGCCGCTTTGTCTTCATGGCCACCAAGAGCGGCACCGTGAAAAAATCGGCGCTCACCGAATTTTCCAATCCGCGTTCCACCGGCATCATCGCCATCAATCTGGAAGCCAGCGACGAACTCGTGGGCGCCAAACTCACCGACAGCAAACAGATGATCTTCCTGGCCAGCCACGAAGGCCAGGCCATCCTGTTCCGCGAAACGGAAGTGCGCCCGATGGGCCGCAATGCCGGCGGCGTGAACGGCATGGATCTTGACAAGAGCGATTACGTGGTCAGCATGGACGCCGTGCAGCCCGACTTCGCGATCATCGCCAACGAACACAAAACCACCACGCAGAATCTCGAAGAATTGGAAAACGAGCAGATCAAGGACTCACTCACGACGTTGATGCTGACCGTGGCGGAGAAAGGCTACGGCAAACGAACCGCGCTCGCGGAGTACCGCATCACCTCGCGCGGCGGCAAAGGCGTCGTCAACATGAAGACGACCGAGCGCAACGGCTCCGTGGTAGCCACACTGCAGGTCACGGAAGAATCCGACGTCATGATCATCACGCAGCACGGCAAAGTGATTCGCGTGCACGCCAACGAAATTCGCGAGGCGGGCCGCTCCACGCAGGGCGTCCGCTTGTTGCGCCTCGACGACGATGACTCCGTAGCCGCCGCCGCCGTGATCCAGGAAGAAAGCGAAGAAGAAAAGAAGTAAGCCGAGGGCCAGCAGCGATTCATTTCCTCGCGATCCGCCGCCGCGGAATGCTCACGGGATGCTAGAATCCTCGCGCTATGAAAATACCTCGACGACTGTTTGCCTTCTGCTTGCTCTTTTCCGCGGCGCTCCTTTTCTCGTCCCCGCAAGCTCGCCAGAATGCACCTGGCGCCCCTCCTGCCCCGGCCAAGACAAATTACATCGCCTATGTCGGCACCTACACCACGAAAACCGCCAGCAAAGGCATCTATGCATTTCGCTTCGACGCGCAGAAGGGCGAACTCAAAGAGATCGGCGTCGCCGCCGAAACCACCGACCCTTCGTTTCTGGTCGTGCATCCCAACGGACAATTCCTTTACGCCGTCAACGAAGTGGGCAACTTCAACGGCGGAAATACCGGAGGCATCAGCGCATTTTCCGTTGACCCGAAAACCGCCAAGCTGACCCTGCTCAATCAGGTGCCCTCACGCGGCGCCGGACCGTGCTATATCTCGCTCGACAAAAATAATGCTTTCGCGCTGGTGGCCAACTACGACAGCGGCAACATTGCATCCTTCCCGGTGATGACGGACGGCACGCTGCGCACCGCCAGTGGCTTCGTGCAGCACTCCGGCTCCGGCCCGGACAAGGAGCGCCAGGAAGGCCCGCACGCGCACTGGATCGGCACATCGCCCGACAATCGCTTCGCGCTGGTCGCCGACCTCGGACTCGACGAAATTATCGTCTACGGATTTGATTCCAGCACGGGCACCTTCATGCCCAGCAACAACGGTTTCGCTAAAGTGAATCCAGGCGCCGGCCCGCGCCATGTCGCGTTCTCTCCCAACGGCAAATTCGTTTACGTGCTGACGGAAATGGAGTCGTCGGTCACCGCGTTTTCCTACAATGCGAAATCCGGAACGCTCGCCAAGCTGCAGACGCTCTCCGCCCTTCCAGCGCACTATTCCGGCCGCAAAGAGGCCGCGGAGATTGCCGTCCATCCCTCTGGAAAGTTTCTCTACACCTCAAATCGCGGCCACGACAGCATCGCCATTTTCGCGATCGACCAGAAGAAGGGAACTCTACATTCGCTCGGCCAGGTGCTCACCGGCGGCAAGACGCCGCGCCATTTCGCTATCGATCCCACCGGCACGTATTTACTCGCGGAAAATCAGGAATCCAACAACATTGTGATCTTCCACATCGATCAAGAAACGGGTAGCTTGCTTCCGACCGGACACTCCGTTGAGGTCCCTTCCCCGGTGTGCATAACTTTTCTCGCCGCCGAGTAACCGCTGCGCTACAATCCGCGTTTCATTCGCTTAGGAGAAACAATATGCCCCGTGCTGAGAACCTTGGTGTGCGAGTCGTGCGGCTTTTTGCCGCCGCCCTGCTGTTGACGTTGCTGGCTGCTCCGATTTTCGCGGACGGCGAGACGCCGCCGGCGCGCGATGCCAAGCAACCGGTGGACGAGGCCTACACGGCGAAGATTCACAACTACACCACGCAGCCGTACTTCACCTCGCCACTCGTGGACTATCTGCCGGCCTCGAAGACCGTGCCCACGCCCGAAGCAGTGCTCGGCGACGTGGCCGGCGCGCCGAATATCCTTCCCTACGCCAAGGATGTGTACAAATACATGCGGTTGCTGGAGAAGGCCAGTCCGCGCGTTAAGGTTTTTTCGATTGGTACCACGGAAGAAGGCCGCGAAATGATCGCGGTGGCCGTTTCGTCTCCGGAAAATCTAAAGAACCTCGAAGAGAACCGCGCGCGCCTCGCCAAGCTTGCCGATCCGCGCACCATCAAGCTCGACGACGCCGAAGCGGACAAACTCGTCGCCCAAGCCGTTCCCGTTTACTACATCACCGGCACCATTCACTCGCCGGAGACGGGCGCGCCCACCGCCTTAATGGAACTGGCGTATCGCCTGGCGGTAGACGAAAGCCCCTACATCCGCGAAATTCGCGACGGCATGATCACGCTGATCACGCCGGTGGTCGAAGTCGACGGCCGCGACCGCATGGTGGACATTTACCGCTGGCACCTCGCGCATCCGAAGGATTTCTATCCGCCGTTGATTTATTGGGGCAAATACGTCGCGCACGACAACAATCGCGACGCCATGGGTGTGACGCTGAAGCTCACCGAAAATGTGCTGAACACGTACGTCAACCAGAAGGCCCAGGTGCTGCACGATCTGCATGAGTCGGTACCGTATCTCTACGACAACACGGCGGGTGACGGGCCGTTCAATGCCTGGGTCGATCCGATTCTCACCGACGAATGGGAAATGATCGGCTGGCGCAATGTTTCGGACATGACGAAGTTCGGCATGCCCGGCGTTTTTACGCACGGCGTGTTCGATACCTGGTCGCCGGGATATTTGATGTTCATTGCGGCGATGCACAACGGCATCAGCCGCTTGTACGAAACGTTCGGCAATGGCGGGGCGGACACGGTCGAGCGCACCCTCGATCCGCAAGAGTATGCGCGCACGTGGTATCGGCAGAATCCGCCGCTGCCCAAGACGCTGTGGTCGCAACGCGACAACAACAACTACGAAGAGACCGGTTTGCTCACGTCGCTGCACTACTTCAACGAAAACAAGCGGTTGTTTCTCAAGAATTTCTATTTGAAAGCCAAACGGTCGGTGACCAAGCCCACGGCCGAAGGCCCCGCAGCCTACGTTTTTTCTGCGGATGATCCGCGCCTCGGCTCGCAAGCAGAGTTGCTGCGCGTGCTGCAGAAGCAAGCGGTAGAAATTTCGCGGGCGACTAGCGCGTTCACGGTGACCTTGCCTGCCAAGAAAGCCAAACCGGGAACGCGGGGCGGCAAAGAGGGCAACGACAAAGAAACCGCACCGACTTCGCGCGACTTTCCCGCGGGGAGCTACATCATCCGCATGGATCAGCCCTACTCGCGCATCGCGGACGCGCTGCTCGACTACCAATACTGGAGTCCCGACGATCCGCAGAAAACGCCTTACGATGACACGGGCTGGACCTTCGGCGAATTGTTCCACGTGCAAGTGGCGCGCGTGACCGATCCCAAAGTGCTCGACGTGGCTATGGAGCGCGTAAAAGAAATCCACGCGCCCGGCGGTGTAAGTGGCGACGGCACGATTTTCGCGATCAACAACAATGCGGAGCCTTCCCTTGCCACGTTGCGTTACAAGTTGAAGGACGCTGTGATCGAAGCCGCCGAGGAGCCGTTCGAAAACGCCGGCAAAAAGTTCAATCGTGGCTCGTTCGTGCTGCGCAATATCAGCAGGTCGCAGCTCAACGATGCGATTGCGGACTCGGGCCTGCAAGCCGTGGCGATCAGCGCGGCGCCCTCCGTGAAAACACATCCGGTGCGCGCGGCCCGCGTCGCGCTGGTGCACACCTGGCTCAGCACCCAGACGGAAGGCTGGTGGCGCGAGGCTTTCGACAATCTCGGCGTGCCCTACGATTACATCAGCACGCAAACGATCAGCAAGATCGACGACCTGAACGCGAAATACGACGTGATCTTGTTCCCGCCCGTGGGCTTTGCTTCCAGTCCGACCGCCATCATCAATGGCCTGCCGCATGAATGGGGCAATCCATTGCCGTGGAAAAACACGCCGGAGACGCCGAACCTCGTCGGCAAGAATGACTCGACCGACGATATGCGCCCGGGCCTAGGCTGGGACGGCGTGGCGCATCTGGAATCGTTCATTGCGAAGGGCGGCGTGCTGCTTACCGCGACGGATACTTCGCGCTTTGCGCTTTCCATCGGCTTGGCGGACGGCGTGAGCGTAGGCAACGCCAACCGCATGAAGATCATAGGTTCCGTGGTCGGCACGCGCCTCGTGGATGGCGCCAGCCCCATCGCCTACGGTTACGATGAAAAACTTTCTGCGTATTGCGAGAATGGCCCGATCTTTTCCCTGAGCACTATTTCCGGCGGCCGTGGTTTCCGGCGCCTGGGCGGCGAGACTCGTATTCGTCCGACCGGCCGTGGCACGCAGGACGATCCAGACTTCACCGTGGGCCGTCCCGCTACGGAAGTTCCCGAAGAGCCGAAAACCGAAATTTGGGAAAATCCGGTTCCCACTGACGAGCAATTGCACAACGGCTACCGAGTGATTCCGCCAGCGGATCGCGCTCGCGTGATTTTCCGTTACGCCGACAACAAGGATCTCCTCGTTTCCGGCTTGGTCGAAGGCGGCGACGAAATCGCGCAGCACCCCGCCGTGGTGGATGTGCCCACCGGAAATGGCCATGTCGTGCTCTTTTCCATCAACCCGGTCTACCGCGGCGAAACTCGCGGCACCTATGCGCTCGTCTTAAACACGATCCTGAACTTCGACAGCCTCAACGCCGGCCGCAAGCTGGCGGAAAAGTAGCACTTCGCTGCGCCGGCCCCTCCACGCCGCCGGAATATGGTGTTCCGGGCCTGCCACTGACGGCGTCGATTCGGAGCGCGTTGGGGATTTGCCGGAGCTTGGAGTAGAATCCGGCGCACTATGGCGAAACGAGTGGCCAAGCGGCGAAGTTCAGTAGGCAAGAAGCGCTCTGGGCGTCCGAGCAAACGCGGCGCGAGGCGCTCGGGCGGGCACACGCAGAAAGCAGGGAAGGACGCGGTGACGCTGGTTGTGCAGTTGCGTCCGCGGGAAGGGCAGGACCTGCTCCTTGAGGCGGAGTTGCGCGCGCTGCTCGGTCCGACACGAAAAGAGAACGGCTGTCTCGTTTACGACTTATATCGCGCCGTCGAGCCGCCGAATGCCTTCATGCTCCACGAAGTGTGGGCCAGCCGGGACGATCACACACGGCACACAAAAACGGATCATTTTCTCCGCTGGAATGCGCGCAAAGACGGTCTCTTGGCAAACCTCGAACGATTATTCTGGAAACAAATCGGCTAGAGTCGACGCAAGATTCGAGTTGAAGTCACTGCCCTGCAATGTAGTAGCCGGGGCGCGCGCGGACGCTCAGGTTTTTGCGATCCACCCACACTTTGATTTCGTGATAGCCGAAGTCGTTGCCGGAACTGGGCGTGTAGCTGATGCTGTATTGCGAATGCAGTTCGCCGCCGAGTTGGTCGATGGCGTTCTCGATCGAGCGGTCCTTGAAAGTCGAAAGATGGTTGCCGCCAGTGGCTGCGGCCGCGATGTCCATGGCGTGATCTTTCACTTGATTGTTGATGCGCTGCACGATCCACACCGCCGCGGCCAGGATGTCTACATCGCCGTAGGTTGCAGGGTCGTTCTCCGGAATCTGTATGGTGCCCGGCGGCGCTGGCAAAGGGTTGATTCCCGGTGGGGCGGAACGGTCCGGCTGCGAGTGCGGCATTTTGGAGCGCAACTCGGCGCGCGTGGTCGAAAGGCCGACGCTGTAGATCGTCACGTTGGCGAGCTGCGCCCGGCGCAGCGCCTCGCCCAGTTTCGTCTCACTCCCGGAATCGACAGTTTCCGAAAGCACAAATAAGACCCGGCGCCGGCCGGCATGCTCCGCGGTGGCTTGTGGACGCTTGGCCAGCATGTCCACGGCGATCGACATGGCATCGTAGAGGCGCGAGCCGGAGGTTCCGGTTTGCAGGTTGGAGATCGTGCGCTCGATGGCGTCGGTATCCGTGGTGAAGTCCTGCAGTTTGTCCACAGCATCGTTAAAGCCGACGACCGCCGCTTCGCCATCCGCCCCGATCACCGCCTGCGTGAAAAGCGTGCTGGTCTTCCGGATTTGTGGCAGAAACGCGTTGATGCGCGAGCTGGTCTCGAGCAGTACGACCACGGAAAGCGGATCGCCGCCGAAATCAAAATGGGAAATCTTCTGTTCGATGCCGTTGTCGGTGACGTGAAAATCAGCGGCGGTGAGATCGTTCACTAGGTTGCCCTTCTTGTCCATCACAGTGACCGGCGTGTTGACCAGCGCCACGCGGACGCGCACCTGAGGCCCAGGCGGCGCCTGCTGGACGGTCTGGCCCGGCGGCGGAGTGACTGGGCCGGCAGGAGCTTGGGCGCGGAGCAGCCCGGGCGCTGCCAATAGCAGGCACAGCGGCAAAGAGCGGTTGGCGATGGGCATGGATTCCGTCTTCCCCGGAGCCGTTGCCAAAACGCGGCGGAAAGCCGCTGGCGGGGACGCCGACGCTCCACACGCATCGGCGAGCGCCACGTTTGGGTGCATCGGCGCTGCGGGCAAAGTGTACTTGATTCGACGCAGGGACGCGCGGAGACGTTGCCGCGGGGGCGTCGCCCTTCCTACAATGGCAGTTTGCGTCTAATCGCAGTTCCGTTGTATTGCCGGAGAGAAAGCCCATGTCCGCAGGACACCTCAAGCCCAAGCCGCAGCACGCGCCGAAAGCACCGCACGAAGATCCGCGTTTTCTGGAGAGCGTGCCGGCGCGGCCGCTGCGCATTCTTGCCGAGTATTTGCATCCTTTGGTGCAGCTGAAGAAAGAAGGAATCGCCGACACGATCGTGATGTTTGGATCGGCGCGGATCGAACCGCACGATGTGGCCTACGCCCGCCTCGAGCGGCTGAAGAAAATCAGGATGGCCAAGCTGCCGGCCGCCCACCGCGCGCGCTACCGCGCCGATGTACACCATGCGAAAAGCCTTCTGGACATGTCGCGGTACTACGAAGAGGCGCGGCAGCTCTCGCACAAGATTACCTCCTGGGCGCTCACGCTGGGGCCCCGGCCGCGGCGCTTTGTGGTTTGCTCCGGCGGCGGTCCGGGAATTATGGAAGCGGCGAATCGAGGAGCGAACGAGGCGGGCGGCAAATCTATTGGGCTGTCCATCGAGCTGCCGCACGAACAGTTTGCCAACGCCTACATCAGCCCCGAATTGAGCTTCAACTTTCACTACTTTTTTATGCGCAAGCTATGGTTTGCGCAGATCGCCAAGGCGCTGGTGGTGTTTCCCGGCGGCTTTGGCACGATGGACGAGCTGTGGGAGATGCTCACGCTGCTGCAAACCGGCAAGCTGCCCAAGAACAACATCATCGTGATTTACGGGCGAAAGTATTGGGACAAAGTGCTGAATTGGAAAGTGATGATCGACTCCGGCACCATCACCGAAGACGAATACAAGATGCTGCAATTCGCGGACAGCGTGGACGAAGCCTTCGACCATATCCGCGCGGGTCTCGAGAAGTACCACATGGAAGTCGACCCGTTTTTGCAGGCGTATTGATTTCTCGGGACCTTACCGCCAAGGCCCGACCCTCGTTTACAGGCAGTTTTTGCAGTCTTCTCAGGCATACACCTGATGTTGGCCCTCGCCTACCCGGCGTATCGTCGGTTAGCTCACGCTGGAAGGGGAGAACATTATGGAAGATCGCAGCGAACGGTCCATTTGGGGAAGGTTCTGTTTTGGAGGCATTACGCTGGCCGCGGCTTTGGCGCTTTTTGCAGCCGCGCCGGCGGCTCGTGCGGATAACTGCCAGGATCGCGTGGTCAAGGCCGACCATCATTTGCATGAAGCTGCCGCGAAGCACGGTTGGGATAGCCCGGAAGCGAACAAGGCGCGCGAAGAACTGAATGTCGCCCGCTCTTGGTGCTGGGATCACGAACACAAATGGTGGGATGAAGACGCGCACGCCTGGAAGACCGAACACTGGGATGAGCACGATCACGATCATCCGCCACACTGAGAATTGATTTTCACAAGTTGAGGGTTGGGGCAAGAAGCGCAGCCATGGGGCTGCGCTTCTTTTTTATCTGGGAGCGCGGCTAGACGCCGCTGTTCCCCCAACCACAGGCGTTCTGGTAAGCCTGGAGCGGCTCCCGAGAAGATGGAGAATAGAGGACACGGGCTGAACTTCCTATCTGCGTCCAGCCGAGATGTTGTTCCTGCCCACGCCTCGCTGACGGTCGCTTGCATCGCCCGCAACATTTCGCGCAAAGGAGTGTTTGATTGGAATGTACAGGGCAGAACGAAGCCGGCATCGAGCGCCCGGGAGGATCACATGTCGAAGCGAATTTTGCAGTCGGTGTTCGGCAAGGCGACGTTGGCGGCCGTGGTGTTGGGCGGCGCATTGTGTTTCGCAGGTGCGCCGAACGCGCAGGCGAATGAAGTTGTGGTGGCGCGGTACGGCTATCGCGCGCCCATCGTGCGGCGCGTGTATGTAGCGCCTCGCCCGTATGTGTACGTTGCTCCGCGGCCGTATGTCTACGCGGCGCCACGAGTGGTTGTGCGCGGTTGGTATGACCGGTTCGGCTGCTGGCACCGCTACTAAGCGGTTGGCCGATGAAGTTGCAAGCTGCAGTTACAATTCGAAAAAACAAATGCCCTCGCGAAGTGCGAGGGCATTTTAGTTTTCGTGTGGCACAGACTTCAGTCTGTGTTGATGTCACCCACTAGCACGGGTGATCCGTTGTCGCTGAAACGTCGTCACAATTCGGTGCGTTTACTGAGTCTTCGTTGAAATGTGCTTCTTCGCCAGCCACAGCTGTTTTTTGCCGTTCGTCCATCGGTTGCTGAACGGATTACGCTGTGGTGAGGTTCACGCGGGCACAGACTGAAGTCTATGCCACCAGGGCTGCTACGAATTGGCTTCGGCGCCAGCGGTGGCGGCGACGGCTTCTTCGCGCCCCGCGCGCTTGATGCGAGCAGCTTTGCCGCGCAACTCGCGCAGGTAGTACAGACGGGCGCGGCGGACTTTGCCCTTGCCGACCACGTCAATCGAGGCGATCGAGGGCGAGTGCAGCGGGAAGATGCGCTCGATGCCGACGCCGAAGCTGACGCGGCGAACGGTAAAGGTGGCGCCGGAAGCGCGGCCCTTCTTCGAGATCACCACGCCTTCAAAGGCCTGGAGACGCTCTTTTTCCTTTTCGCCTTCGCCTTCTTTCAGGCGGACGTTCACGCGCACGGTGTCGCCGGGGCGAAATTCGGGGAGGTCTTTGCGCAGTTGCGCCTCATGGATTTTTGCGATTGCCGGATTCATGTTCGTTTGTCCCTGCAGACCCACTCAGGCGGGGCCAGCTCTTCAAAGGCAAATTCTAAGTATAAACGAGTTGTCCTAATCTGCCTAGCGGAATACTCTGAACGAGGCGAGCGTGAGGTTCTACTAAGTTAGCGGCCTATCGGCGGCAAAGTTCCGGACAGATATTCGCACGTTATCACGGGATCGGCATCTCCATTTTTACGACATCGCCACGTGTGTACCACTAAATTGGATCTGCCCGGCACATAAGTTCTGCCCCAAAAACGCACTACGAAGACCTTGGGTAGATCTCCCGTCGCGCAGTCTAGCTCAGGCTCCTTTTCTTGGCTGGGCTGATTGAACGTTTCGCAAGTCTGATACTCACCCGTGTCCCATTTTGTGCTGTATACGGTGGTTAGCTTATCGTGAGGGATTTTCCTCCACTGATCCAGGTGCATGTAGAAGCCATAGCCCATCACCAAGAGCATGAAAACGGGTATGGGAAGCAGGAGCAAAGCAATCAAGTTGAGAGCTTTCGTCTTCAGCGTTGTCTCCGGCGCTTACCGAGACCGGCCTGTGTAGTCGCGTCGTTTGCCCGACGCGGGAAGTGGCCTCCGATTGGGAAGCACAGCCTTTACGTCGGAAGGAAGCGGGAGTAATGAGTTTGTTTCTGCCGAATGTATTCCCTGGAGGACTGCTCCGACGCCAACCACCAAGTTGCTCTTTTGAATCCACACAGCATGGCAGTATGGGCATTCTCGAAACGTATCTGTCGGCTCCTTGCGCAATCCCGCGAGCCAGGGCAGGTCGAGTCCGAGTGGCTGCGGCCCGCCGCCTACGAGGTCTTTAAGGCAGTCAGAGGATGGACAACGCAGCCGGTAGGTGTAGCTCACGCGCAGATTCTACCACGTGCCTTGACCTCTAGCTTCGACGCACGGCGCTTTGAAGCTGCAGGACCTCGGGCGAATGGAGCGAGGTCGGGCGCGCTACTTCTTGCAAGTCAGCGTGTCGCCGATGGTCCAGTCTTTGGCGCCTTGTTTTACTTCCCAGTTCACTTCGATTTGGGTGGCGCCATCGCGTTTGTAGACGAAGCGTTCGAGGCGGGGCGGATCGGATTTGGAGGGTTCGCCTAGCCAGGTGAGCTTGTCGTCGGCCCAGCCGGCGGAAGTGAATTTGCGGACGCCGCCGAAGTTGTCGTAGACGAAGGCGACGAATTGTTTGGCGGCGGAGTCGAAGCCCCAATATTCGGCGTCGTGGAAGAGGTTGGGCGGCAGGTCGTCGTGGCGCTTGACGAGCCAGGCGCCGTCCAGATCCGGCGCGAAGGCGATTTGCGATTCGATCTTCTTGCCGTTGGAAGGAAATACGCCCGCCCAGGACCATTTGCCTTGCAGAGGCGCAAACGTCTCGACTTCCTTCTTCAATTTGGGTTCAGACGGTTCGGGATTCTTCATTTGCTGCGCATGAAACCGCAGCGGCGCGACACCAAACGCAAGAACGAAAGCCAGAGCGATGCAAAAGCGCGTGCGCATGTTCACCTCGTTGCGGACACGAGGTGTTGGACGCGCCAAGTTGCAGTTGGATTGCGAGCCGAAGAGATTTGTCTGCTTACGAGCCGGCTGTGGCACTGGCGGCTTGCTGCTGGCTGGCCATTTGCGCGGCTTGTTCCTTCATCTTCTTGGCCATTTCTTTGGGCGTGGGTTCTGCTTTGTGGGTGGCGATCATCCACATGTAGCCCTCGGGATCCACGAGGACGCCGGTGCGGTCGCCCCAAAACTGGTCCATGACCGGCCCTTTCGCCGTCGCGCCGAGCTTTACGGCTTTGGCGACCATTTTGTCTACATTCTCCGTCAGCAAATACAACGTCGTCGGTGAGGCGCCCAGTGCTTTTGCACCGCGAGCGCCCATCTGCGCCATTTCCGGGCTGAGCATTATGGTCGTGTCGCGAAGGGTCAGCTCCGCATGAATGGCCTTGCCGTCGGGAGCATTCATGATGCCCCGTTTCGTAAAGCCGAAAGCCTTCTGATAAAAGGCGGCGGCCGCTTTTACATCGGTAACGGTCAGCATGGCCGTCACTGAACCGTACAGCTTTTTGTTAAGAGGATCGATTTTCCTGGGCATAGGAGTCCTTTCGCGGCGAGAGTATTCGAACGAAACTTCGGGGATGGCTGATGGTGCAGTGATCCGAAGAAGTTCCGGGTGTGTGGACAGGGAGGATACTGCAAGCAGAGAGGTCCGGTCAACGCGTCGGCTCGCGCGAGTGAGAAGTTGGCGAAGTTATTTTTGAACTGAGCAGGTGGCCGCAATCCTGCACGAAAGGACACGATGAATCGTGTCCCTACAATGTGGATTTGGGCGTGCGCGTCGTGGTTAGGCGGCGGTGGACGCGGTGGCCTGGCGGCGGATGACGGTTTGGGCGAAGCGGTCCATTTCTTCGAGTTGCGGGCTGAACTGGAGGAGGACGAGGTCGACGCCGGCGGCTTCGAATTGGGCGAGGCGCTCGGAGACTTGTTCGGGAGTGCCGACGAGGCCGGAGCGCAAGCCGCGATTCGAAACGGAATAGTCCTCCAACGAGACGCGCTGTTCGAGTTGCGTTCCGGCGAGCCATTGCTGGTAGTTGGCGTAGCCGGCGGCGGATTGCTTTACGTCGGTGATGCGCTTTAACTCGTCCTGCGCTTCTTTTTCGGTTTCGCGAACGATCGTGTAACCCGCCACGCCAAACTTGAGCGGCGGTAGCTGGCTGTGCCGCGCGCGGCGCTGCTTCAAATCGGCGATTTTTTCGCCAACGCGCTCCGGCGGGTCGCCGTGCATCAGATAGGCGTCACATTTTTCGGCGATGAGGTCTTTCGCGGCAGGCGATTCGCCTCCGGCGTAGAGCGTCGGATGCGGTTGTGCGACGGGCTTGGGCTCGAGGACATTGTCTTCGACGCGGTAGTACTTGCCGAAATACGAGAAATGATCCTGGGCCCAGACGCCGTGCACGACATCGAGCCATTCGCTGGTGCGCGCGTAACGGTCGTCGTGCTGTTCGAACCCGACACCGTATTTTTTGGCTTCGTCAGCCCACCAGGACGAAACGACGTTCAAAGTGAGCCGGCCGCCGCTGATGTGGTCAATATTTGCGGCTTGCTTGGCGAGCAGCGCAGGGAGATGAAAGGTGGGACGAACCGCAACCATCAATTCGAGGCGTTCGGTGACCGCAGCAAGCGCGGCTGCCGTGGACCACGCATCGAGCGAAGGGGCTTCCACGCCCTTAATGTCGTTGAGATTAAGCTCGGCCAAGAGCGTAAGGTCAAAGCCGATTTTTTCGCTGCGCTGCGCCAGCTTTTTCACGTAGTTCCAGGTCGGCTCCATGTTTTCGTTCGGAACGTTGCGCAGCCAGCCGCCAAACACCGGCATCCAGTAGCCGTATCTCATTGCAAGCTCCCCGCGGAGACGAAGCCGTCGCGGCGGCTGGCTTCGGCGATGCGCGCTTCGCTGATGAGATAGTCGGCCAGGCGAGAATAGGGATTGAAGCCGATCATGCGCTCGGGATCAGAGACGAAATTCGAAAGCGCGTTGATGTCGTAGTAGAGCTGGCGGCCGGTTTTGTCGTCGATGACGTACTCGATGCCGCCGACTTCGATGCCGGCCACTTCCATGATGCGTTCGACGTCGTCAATTACGTGACGCGGGGCTTCATAGGATTCGACCGTCAAGCCGGTTTTTGGTGCGTCCACGGGGCAGGCGATGCGCGTGAGCTCTTCGCCCTTCGTGTTTTTGCAAATGTCCGCGGGGCAAAGGTCGAAGGTTTCGCCAGTGATATGGATTTGAATGGCGTAAAGAAATTCGCCGCCGAGCACTTCGACGCGAGTGATGACGCCGTCGCGCGCGGTGAAAAATTCCTGCACCAGCGCGGTGTTATCAATGCCGAAGTGCAAGCTTTTCTCTTCAACCGCAGCGCGCAAATCTGCCGCCGAGCTGAATTTCTTTATGCCCGCGCCGCTGCCGCCGATATTCGGCTTAACGATGAGCGGATAACCGATGGCTTCGGCCGCTTCCAGAGCCTGCGAAGGATGATTGATCACGCGCGCTTTCGGATAGGGCAGCCCCAGCGTTTCGAGCAAGGTGGATTGCAGCGCTTTGGAAATTTCGTGGGTAAAAGCGCGCGAACCATTCACCACGCGCACACCTTTTTCTTCGAGATGCGACAAATAGTTCAACGTATAGAAGATCCCGTGGGCCATGCCGCGCTGCCAGGCGGAAGGGCTCATGCGATTGAAGACGAGCGAATAGTCGCGTTCCGGCGAAGCGACATCGTATTGATGATTGCGCGCGTCTACGCGGACCCAGTTCGCGCCCTTCGCGTCGAGCTGTTCGAACAGCGGCTTAAACCAGTGCTGCTGCTCGTAGTAAATCGCCAGCGGCTTGCCGTCGTGCTCTCTGCTATTGCCGTTTGCCGGGTTCATTTGCTGCTCCTGATTCCTCGTAGTTGCTGACCATCGCTTGCTGACAAAAAAAGCCGCTCGATTTGATTGAGCGGCCTGGGTTCCCTTTCGTTAAGACTACTTTAGACCAAAGGTTATTCCATGCCGCTCGAGGCGGGACACCTACGGGCGCAGCATGGACACGCGCAAGCCTGCTCGCAGGAACGACCGCGCTGCGCGTACAAACCACCGATTTGGAAAGCAGGTTTCACGGAAAGCCCAGTATAGCGCCCGAAACCGCGCGCGCAAAAACAATTTGAACGAGCACGCGGTACGTACGGTAGCCGCCTTCGGCGCCGCCAGGATGGCGGCGCTACGAATAAGCGTCAACCACATCGGCATGACCACTAGGATTCGCTTAGAGTTTGCGTGACTTTGCCGAAGAGAGCGCTTTGGAGCAGGTCCGGGCGGTTGCGAAGTGTTTTTTGCAAAGCCATTTCGCGCCGCCACTGGCGGACTTGCTGATGATTGCCACTGAGGAGAACCTCCGGCACGTTCCAGCCGCGGTATTCGGCGGGCCGCGTGTAGTGCGGAAAATCGAGCAAGCCGCGCTCCAACGAAAGCGACTCGCTCAGGCTCCTGGAGTAGCGGCTGAACGCCGCGGACGTGCTGGGATCCCGGCGAAATTTCGCGATTTCGGCTTCGAGGGCCTTTTCCGCGCCATTCGTATCGTCCTCGGAAAAAGATTCGTTCTGCGAGGACGCTTCGTTGCCGAGCGCGCCCGGAAGGAGGCGCGTGACGGCGTCGATCACCAGCATGGCCGGAAGTTCGCCGCCGCTGAGAACAAAATCGCCGATCGAGATCTCCTCGGTAGCGAGATGTTGCGCAACGCGTTCATCCACGCCTTCGTAGCGCCCGCAAAGAAAAATGATGCGGTCCAGCTTCGCGTACCGGCGAGCCGTCTCTTGGCGAAAAAGTCTACCGGCGGCCGACATCAGCACGATCGCGGTGCTGGGTTGCGGCAGAACTTTTTTGTCAGCATTGCCCATGCTGTAGCCGAGGAGCGCTTCGGCGGCTTCAAACAGTGGATCGGGCTTGAGCACCATGCCTTCGCCGCCGCCAAAGGGCCGATCGTCCACGCTGCGATGGCGATCCTTGGTGAAGACGCGCAAATCCTGAATCTGCACTTCGACCAGGCCGGTTTCCCGGGCGCGCCGCACGATGCCGTGTTCCAGCGGTCCGGCGAAAAACTCTGGAAAAATCGTGATCAGGTCGCAGCGCATGCGCTGCCAGTGTAGCCAAAGCGCTGGCTGGCTGCCATTACCTGGCTCGCGCCTAGTCAACCGGCGCAGGTGAACCTTGGTTCGCGAAGCCGGCACCGGAATCGCGTCCCGAGTTTGTTTCACGTGGAACAAAGGACTTCCCGCGGAACACGGTTCCACGAGCGGCAGTAAAGGGGCAGGGTCCAATTCTGTCCCTCAGAACAGCTTGTGCCACAACGTCCCGGCTAACTACCCTTGCGGTAACGGTTTGCCCGCACCCATCCAGTTGTGCCGGGCCGATTTGAGGGGTTACGCCATGGGGTTTGCCTCGAATTTCTCCAAAAAATGGATCTGCCTTGGGATGTCTTTCGCATTGCTGCCGCTGGCGGGCTGCGCGGGTTTGGCTTCGGTGGGCAGCGGCCCGAATGGCAACGGGAGCGGAGGCGGCACCGCGCCCGCGGCTCCAGCAGGATTAGCGGCGACAGCCGGTAACGCCCAAGTGACGCTCAGCTGGAACGCCAGCCTCAATGCTACGGGATACTACGTCAAACGCTCCGCCGTGAATGGCGGTCCCTACACACAAGTTGCGTCGATCTCCAGCGAGAATTTTGCCGATACAGGTCTGACCAACGGAACAACCTACTATTACGTAGTTTCGGCCTACGATTCGGCGGGACAGAGCGCGAATTCAGCGCAGGTCAGCGCCGTGCCGGCGGCGCCCGCAACGGCTCCGGCTGCGCCGACCGGCCTGCAGGCCACCGCAGGCAATGCGCAAGTGAGTTTGAGCTGGGCGGCGAGCGCAGGCGCGACGAGTTATCACGTAAAACGCAGCACCACCAACGGCGGGCCGTACACACAAATCGCGAACCCAGCGGGAACGACCTTCGCGGACACTGGTCTGACCAACGGCGCGACGTACTACTACGTGGTTTCCGCGCTGAATTCTGCCGGAGAAAGCAGCAATTCGCCCCAAGCCAGCGCTACGCCGACCGCTCCCGTCACGGCTCCCGCTGCGCCAACTGGATTGCAAGCGACAGCCGGCAGTGCACAAGTAAGTTTAAGCTGGTCCGCCAGCACCGGAGCAACCAGCTATCACGTGAAACGCAGCACGACGAATGGCGGCCCGTACACGCAGGTGGCCGGGCCAACGACGACCAGCGACACCGATACGGGCCTGACGAATGGCACGACGTATTATTACGTCGTTTCCGCGGTGAACTCGGCAGGCGAGAGCGCCAACTCTTCGCAAGTTTCGGCGACGCCGACGGCTGGAGTTACTCCGGATGTGACCGTGACCGTCAATCCCGCGAACAGCCATGCGATCTCGCCCTACATTTACGGAATCAATTTTTATTCGGGGATTACCGGGGCGCCACCGCTGCTCACCTTCGATCGCGATGGTGGGAACCGCTGGACGGCGTACAACTGGATCACCAACGCTTCGAACGCCGGCAGCGATTATCTCTACGAGAACGACGATTATCTAAGCTCGAGCAGCGTGCCCGCGGAAGCGGTGCGCAGCTTCATCGCCGGGGATCAGGGCAACAACATGGCCAGCCTGGTGACGTTTCAGCTGCAAGGACTCGTGTCGGCGGATGAAAGTGGTCCGGTCAGTACCAGCAATCCACCCGATCTTTCGCGTTTCCGCCCGGTGGTGGATAAGAAAAGCACGGCGTCGAGCGCGCCGTTCACGCTGACGCCGCCTCCGGCTTCGACGGACAACAACGTCTACATGGACGAATTCGCGTGGGCCCTGGACCAGAAATTTTCCGGCAAAGGCATTTTCAGCTCCAGCCCGACCACGAATCCCACGTTCATCAGCCTCGACAATGAGCCAGAACTTTGGAATTCGACGCACCTGGAAGTGCAAGGGCCGAATCCGGTTACGTCCGACAACTACATCGCGAAAACCATCACGCTGACAGAAGCGCTGAAGGATCAGTTTCCGAATGCGGTGATTTTCGGTCCCGTGCACTACGGTTTTCAGGGCATCTACAACTGGCAAGGCGAACTCAGCGCAACGCCGAGCGGTACCAACTGGTTCCCGGACAAATATCTGCAAGCATTGAAAACGGCTTCAAGCACCTACGGCAAGCCGCTGGTGGATGTGTATGACTTTCACTGGTACGTCGAAGAATATGATGCGAACGGAACGCGCGCGCTCGATCTGACAGGCACGACGCTGACCGACGCGCAGGTGCAGCTAATTGTGCAGAGCCCGCGCGCGCTTTGGGATCCGACGTTCACGGATGCGACCAACAGCAATCCGTGGATCTACCAGGAATTGGGCAGCACGCCGATCAATCTGCTCGGGCGGCTGCAAGGGAAAATCAATGCGGAAAATCCCGGCATGCGCATTTCGATCACCGAATACGAAAACGGAGGCTGGAACCATATAGCGGGAACCCTCGCGCAAGCCGACAATCTGGGCATCTTCGGTGCGCAAAATCTTTTTGCGGCGAGCTTCTGGCCGCCAAATGGCACCTACGCTTACGCGCTGGCCGGCTTCCGCGCATATCGCGGCTTTGATGGCGCCAACGCGAACTTCGGCGACACGTCGCTGCAAGCTACCTCAAGCAATGTGCAAAACGTGATGGTTTATGCCAGCACAGACACCACCACGCCGGGCCGAGTCGTCTTCGTAGCGATCAATCGCTCCACCTCGGCGCAAGTCACCGCGATTACCGGCCAGGTGCTCACCGGGACCGCGCATCTCTACCAAATGACCGCGGCTTCAACCCAAGGACAAAATCCTGTTGCGCCAGTGTCTGTCGGCACGATGACGGTCAGTGGTTCTTCGCTGACGATTACCTTGCCCGCGCTGAGCGTCACGACGATTGACGTGCACTGAGTCGAGCGAGGCATGGCGGCGGGTTTTACAAGGTATAGGTGCGCTTAAGCCGTGGCAGCCAGCGGCCGACTCTGCGGCAATACTCTTCATATTCCGTGCCGAACTTTCGGCGCAGCGCTGGCTCCTCGTAGAGCAGAACGAAGATCGCGCTTCCCACGAGAAATCCGGCGGCCCACTCCCCCAGCGTCGCCGAGCTAAACAGCAACGCTTCGCCAGCCATCACGAAGAACACGCTCCAATACATCGGATTTCGCACCACGCGGTACGGTCCTCCCACGACCAGTTTTTTCGGTGGGTCTATCGGGGCGGGCGTACCGGAGCCGCGCAGCGCGAAGCCCCAAAACGCACAGGCGAAATACAACAAGGCTCCCCAGGTCATCAGAAGCAGGCCGGACAGCGCGACGAAGGTAAGGCGCCGCCAGGCTGAACTTACCTCCCGATGTAACACCCAATAGGGAAGCAGAATCGTCCAGAATCCGGGAGCGACGATGGTGAAGAGCACCGTGCGGAGGAACGGAGACACAGCACCGGGTAGCCTACACCCTTTTTTCAAACGTCGTTCAGAGTGCGCAGACCTTCCGGGAGGATTACCTCGATGCGCCGGGCGACGACATCAATCTTGCGGCAAATGTCCGCAGCGAGCGGGATCAGCAATTCGCCAACGTGCGTATCGACCACCAGGATCGGCGTGCCGGAGATTTCGTCCCCAGTGAATTGCACCTCGCGCACGGTTCCCAAGAGAGCGGGAGCCGTTCCCATTGCGCAGGGCGAAGAAGCCACCGGCGAAAGAGCAGCACCAGTCTCGAACACGGCGCAGCCCATGAGATCGTCGACAAAGTACTGTCCCGCGGCCAGCCGCGCGCGCTGCTGAATCGGTAGCAGCACATCCAACCCGCGGTATTTTTCGGCTGCGCTGATCGAGTCGCAACCCGCGAAATGAAATACCGCCTGGCCCTTGTGATTCTGACTGAGCCAGCAGGACGTCACGCCGATCGCGCGGGGCTCCGCCGGCCCGAGGCCTTCACTGCCGCCTAGAAACACTTCGTTAATTTCCGTCAATCGGTGGGGAAAATCCGTCAGCAGTTCCGCAGCCACCTCGCCCTTGTTGCCGCGCGGACGGAGAATCCGCGCGACAATCACCCAGCGCTTCGCAGCAACACTCAATCTTCGAGTATCTCTAAGGTGAAGCGCTTCTTCAACTTCATACCCGCCGCGCCCAGCAAGGTACGCACCGCTTTTGCTGTGCGTCCCTGCCTGCCAATCACTTTGCCGAGGTCTTCCGGGTGCACCCGTAGCTCTAATACGGTCACCTGCGAGCCATCAACCGCGCGAACTTGTACGTCATCTGGATGATCCACCAGAGCTCTGGCAATAGCCTCGACCAGCTCTTTCATCATCACCTCCACCTGCTCGACGTTGGCTGGGCAGCAAGCTTCATGCCCAGCATTCAGCCAGGTAGCGAAAGGGATGGGATTTCGCTGGAGTTACGCTATCTTTTGCTGGCGTATGAAGCTTCGGACGGTGTCGCTGGGCTGCGCCCCGACGCCGAGCCAATGCTTCAGCCGCTCAGCGTTAAACTTGATCTCTGCGGGTTTCTTCAGCGGATCGTACGTCCCTACCGCCTCCACGACGCGGCCATCGCGCGGACGCGTCCGTTCAATGACCACCACGCGGTAGAACGGCTTCTTCTTTTTACCAATTCTAGACAACCGAATAGTCAGCACTAAGTCTAGCCTCCAAAATATATTGTATCTTGTGCCACCAGCCTGCGGCAATCGGAGAGTCCCTGTAGGCCGCTTCGCCGCTCAGCCTGGGAAAGGGCCCTGGGCAACGGCCCGGAGTTCCAGGAGCACACCTGCAACCTTGGATCTATTACTATCCGAGCGGCCATGAAAATGGCAATCGCAAAGTTTCGCCCACCGCGTGATAATGCTGTCCCCAGGGAGGCTGCCCATGACTTCGAAAAACGATTTATCCCGGCGTAAGTTCCTGAGTGACGTAGCCGCCGGCGGCGCTGCCTTGACCATTGTCCCTCGGCATGTGCTCGGACGCGGCCTGACCCCTCCCAGCGATACCCTGAATATCGCCGGCATCGGCGTCGGCGGCATGGGCCGCACCAACCTGATCAACCTCAGTAGCCAGAACATCGTGTCCCTTTGCGACGTAGATTGGGGCTATGCGGATAAGGGCTTCGATCGCCTGGATACCGAAATCACCAATCTGCAAAAGCGGATCGACCAGCCGGATCCCGCGCCCGTAGCCGGCCAGCCCACGCCTCCTTTTGATCGCGCCAAAGCCAAAGTGCGGCTAGCTAACATGATTCGGCTCAAAAATGAGCACCTCCCGAAAATCAAGCGCTACCAGGACTATCGCGAGATGCTGGACCAGCAAAAGGATATTGACGCGGTCTTTGTGGCCACTTCCGACCACATGCACGCGCCGATTGCCCTGGCCGCTATGGCGGCCGGCAAGCATGTCTACGTCCAAAAGCCGCTGACGTACACGATCGACGAGGCACGGCAACTGGCGAAGCGCGCCAAAGAAACCAAACTGGCCACCCAGATGGGCAACCAGGGCCACTCGTTGGACGATGCGCGCCTGGCCGTCGAATACGTGCAGGCCGGCGCCATCGGCGAAGTCCGCGAAATCCACATCTGGACCAACCGGCCGCTGGGTTTCTGGCCGCAAGGCGTTCCTCGTCCCGAGCCCCTGCGCCAGCCGGCCGATCAGTTGCACTGGAGCGGCCGCGACGTGAACACCCGCTTGGCAGCCGCTCTAGCCGGCAATTATCCCGTCCCGGACAAACTTTCCTGGGATCTTTTCCTCGGCGTTGCACCGCATGTCGACTATCACCCCATCTACCATCCCTTCAACTGGCGCGGCTGGTCGGACTGGGGTGTCGGCGCCATCGGCGACATGGGTGCGCACCTGATCGACCACTCCCTGTGGGCCCTGAACCTTGGTCTGCCCACCGCGGTCGAAACCGTATCCACGCCGTTCAACGGCGTCTCCTACCCGCACGCCACGCAGACCTTCTACGAATTCCCGGCGCGCGGCGCGATGCCCCCCGTCAAGTTGACCTGGTACGACGGTGGCTTGTTGCCGGCCAAGCCCGCCGAACTCGGCGACGAGGACTTGAACAGGGGCGGCGGCGCGCTGCTTATCGGGAGCAAAGGCAAGCTGCTACACGACACCTACGGACTGAATCCGCGCCTGCTGCCGAAATCCCTGCACGATTCCTACGGCCAGCCGCCGAGGAAACTGCCGCGCATCGAAAACGAAGCCCATGAAATGAACTGGGTCAACGCCGCGAAGGGCAAAACACAAGCATCCTGCCCGTTCGAATACGCGGCGCAGCTTACCGAAATCATGCTGCTCGGCGTGGTGGCTCTCCGCGCGGGCAAAAAACTGAGCTATGACGGCGCGAACATGCGCGTCACCAATGTCAGCGCGGCAAACGACTTCCTGAAACGCGACTATCGCCAGGGCTGGGCTTAGCACGGCCAGTGACGCCCGCGTGTCAGATACGTGACACGCGTCACGGCGGCCCTTTTCGCCCCTTACAATACTGCAGAAGGCCGAAGCCTTTCCCTCCGGCCATTCGGGTTTCGCGACGCCGCACACCTTCCATCGCGCTCCCGAATCGGCTCCTATTTTCTCGAAAGGATTTCTCGCGCTATGACACCTAAGAAAATGAAAGCTGCCGTTGTCCCGAAATTTCATGAAGCTTTGCAAGTCGAAGAAGTCACGGTTCCTGATCCGGGGGAAGGCCAGGTCCTCGTGAAAGTAGAAGCGAGCGGCGTCTGCCACACCGATTTGCACGCCGCGGACGGAGACTGGCCGGTCAAGCCCGCGCCGCCATTTATTCCGGGTCACGAAGGCGCCGGAGTGGTCGTCGCCGTGGGACGGAATGCGCACGGCGCCAAAGAAGGCGATCGCGTCGGCATTCCCTGGCTGCATCAAGCCTGCGGTTTTTGCGAATATTGCCGCGGCGGCTGGGAGACGCTCTGTCAGGCGCAGCAGAACTCTGGCTACAGCGTGAACGGTGCGTTCGCGCAGTATTGCTTGGCGCCGGCCGCTTACGTCGCGCACATCCCCTCCAAGGTAAGCTTCGCGGAGGCCGCACCCGTCCTCTGTGCGGGCGTAACCACCTACAAAGGGCTGAAGCAGACGCAAGCGCGCCCCGGCGAGTGGGTGGTCATTTCCGGAGTAGGTGGCCTCGGCCATTTGGCCGTGCAATATGCGAAAGCCATGGGGCTGCACGTCGCCGCCGTCGACGTTGCCGATGACAAACTCGCCTTGGTACGCAAACTCGGCGCCGAATTGACCGTGAACGCCAAAACCGAGGATCCTGCCGCGAAAATTCAAAAGGAAATCGGCGGCGCGCACGGCGTTTTGGTCACTGCGGTCTCCACCAGCGCGTTTCGCCAGGCCATCGGCATGCTCCGCCGCGGAGGAACGTGTTCGCTCGTCGGTCTGCCTCCCGGCGAATTTCCGTTGCCGATTTTTGACGTGGTGCTGAATGGCTTGACGATCCGCGGCTCTATCGTCGGCACGCGCAACGACATTGCCGAATCTCTGGCTTTCGCCGCCGACGGCAAAGTTAAAGCCCACTTCGAAGTCGAGCCGCTCGAGAACATCAACAGCATCTTCGACCGCATGCGCAAAGGGCAGATTCAGGGCCGCATCGTCATGAGCGTGAACTGATCTTGCCCTGAGGGCTTTCCGCTGGCGTGTGCTTCTTGCTGCACTGGCTTCGCGCCGGTGCTTCGGAAGCGATTAGACGCTTTAGCCGAGACGATTCAGCCCGTTAAAGGCGGCCGTCTTGTAGCATTCCGCAAGGGTTGGATAGTTGAAAACCGTGTTGATGAAGTAAGTGATTTTGCCTTTCAGCTTGAATACCGCTTGCCCGATGTGCAGCAGCTCGGCTGCGTCTTCGCCGAAGATATGCACGCCTAACAACTCCAGGGTCTCACGGTGAAAGAGCAGCTTCAGGCGGCCGTCCGTGTGGCCGGTAATCTGCCCGCGCGCAATTTCGCGGTAATAGGCGACGCCGACTTCATACGGCACATCCGCATCCGTTAGCTGCTCCTCCGTCTTTCCTATGAACGAAATTTGCGGAATCGTGTAAATCCCGTACGGATAGCTTTCCGGGTCGGTCTGCACCTGCAAACTGAACGCGCGCCCCGCGGCGATGCGGCCTTGTTCCATCGAAACCGACGCCAGGCTCGGGAAGCCAATCACATCGCCCACCGCGAAAATATGCGGCTGCGACGTGCGAAAATCGCCGTCGACCTTGATACGCCCGCGATCGTCACTTTCAATGCCCGCCGCTGGCAGATTTAGTTGGTCAACGTTTCCTTGCCGCCCGACCGCGTACAGTAGCGCATCCGCGTTGATGCGTTTGTTGCTCACTAAATTCGCCGCCACTTTTCCTTCCGGTGTCTCTTCGACGCTGGCCACTTCTTCATTCAGCCGCAGCGTGGCCCGCTGGTCGCGCATGTGGTACATCAACGCTTCGACCATTTCCGTATCGGCAAATTCCAGCAGCCGCGGCCGCTTTTCCACGATAATCACCCGTACGCCCAGCGTCGCGAACATGCAGGCGTACTCGACGCCAATCACGCCACCGCCCACCACAATCAGCGTGCGCGGCAGCGTCGGCATCGTCAGGATCTGGTCGCTGTTGATGATGTTGCGCCCGTTGATGGGCACTTTGGGATTCGCCGCCGGTTTGGTTCCCGTGGCAATCACGAAGTATTGCCCTTCGATCTCCGCGTAGCCGTT